>ENA-ORXT01000091-ORXT01000091.1-marine-metagenome-genome-assembly--contig:-NODE-91-length-137555-cov-9.095499_pt1 | contig 137555 bp, 131 predicted proteins | sample MGYA00237868_ERZ511482 | MGnify/ENA metagenome assembly ERZ511482 | reverse complement strand
TGCCATTTGGTTCAGTCGCATTCGCGAAATTAAGTGCGTTACTAGTTAGCTTTTAAATAAATGTGTCAGGCAGTCAGCTCCTCTGCTGTTAAAATCTTCAGTATTTAAATACGTTATTTTGCCAGGCATAATAGTAAAAATATTTTTATGTCAATTATTTCTTATGTATATATAGTTCCCATCACTGGAAGAAAATTATCTTTGAGAAATGACTAGTTGCTCGATATTGGCATTTATTACTCAACACGAGGATAAGCCTGTATATAAGCATCAGAGAGGGTTTAAGCGCTAACAAATCGGGATTTAAAGCGTTTAAACTTCTAAAATATATTTCAATTTCCTGACATTAGGAAGCACCAACCGCGCAAAAAAAGAGGAGTAGCGTACGATCTGCGCTGCCCCTCGATAACGTTTATTGTTTATTCTCTTGTCTAAAGAGATTGACTAGTTTTCTAATCGATAATTAAAGTATTAATCTAGCTTAATACCTCGATTAAAACTGATTGCGATAAGGAATTGTGCCTTTCTTTTTCTTGCCTTTGTTCTTCTCGTAATCGATTTCCTTAAGTTTTTTCATGATTCGGCTAAAGTATTCCTGCATATACTCCTCTAAGGTGGTAGTTTCTTGAGGATCTAAGCCAAAAGTTTGATATACCTCGTCCATCGGCGCATCTTGAGGCTTACCACTAGCTAGAACTTCCGCAAACATCAATCTGTCTGCCGTGTTTTGCCCCCATTCGCAGAAACGGGTTATGCGACGCATAATCCCCAACACAATTAGAGATACTCGTGAAATGCGAGTCTGTTTGCCAGAAAGATTCTCGCACAGGTTCATAATTTCGTATGCACCCCAGGCTTTTGTGCCGACGACAGGAAAGGTTTTCTTCTCCGTCTCTGGCACTGACAAGGCTCGAACCGCAAACTTAGCAATATCTTGAGTGTTCATGTAGGCAATAGGAGTACTTTCCCCAGATACCCATACTACCTGCTCTTCTAAGATAGGAATTGCATATTGACTTATCAAACCCTGCATAAAGCCAGCAAGCTGCAGCACGGTATAGTTTAAGCCAGATTCTGCTAGAAACTGCTCGGTACAGTATTTGATATCCATTAACGGTACTTCAGGATATTTATCCGCATTAAGAACCGAGAAGAAGATGTATCTATCTACTCCCGCAGTTTTAGTTGCTTGGATTAGATTAACTTTACCTTGCCAATCCACATCCCTTGCTCGGAGATTATCGGTAACTCTGGCAGTGGCAGCATCAATTACGGCATCAACTCCCTCCAAAGCAGGAGCAAGAGTTGATTTATCACAAAGATCCCCCTTGACTATTTCCGCACCCCATTCTTTGAGAAAAATTGCCTTATTAGGATTGCGTACTAAACAGCGTACCTCATGGTCTTCATCCAAAGCCTGACGAGCTACCTGTCTACCCAAGGTGCCAGTTGCGCCAACTACCAGTAATTTCATTTAAGGAGTTTTGTAATATTTTTTAACGTTTCTCTAAGTATTTTATCAAAGAGTCATTTATTTAACGATCCAGATTATGTAAATCGATCTAATTAGGCTTAAATTGTGGTTTCTAAGACTGCACCGACTACTCGATGATCTTCATCTGTCTTCAGTTTACTCAAGGCAGCGATCGCTTCTTGATTTTTATATCTACCAAGGGATTTGGCTACCTGGAGACGAATCCGCCAAGAGCGATCTTCCGCAAAGTCCAGCAGCAGCTTCAAAGCTGCCGATTCTTGCTCTGAACCAGTTAATAATCCTAACGCGCTAATACAGGACTCCATTACGGGTTCATCTTCCCCCGCTAAGCCTATTTGACAGATTTCCAAAAGCTCTTGAGGACATTTAAGATCGACAATTGCAGCAATAATGCTGCGACGTACGAGCCAATGACTGTCAAACTCATACATTTTTCTTAAGTGGGGTATGGCAACCTCTCCATAAAAAGAAAGAGAGTTTGCTGCTTCTGCGCGAACATTCGGATCTTTGTCCTGTTCGCTCATTAACAATAGAGCTTCAAAAGCCTTGTCGCTTTGTTTTCTGCCCAAACCCATCGCTACAAAGGAACGAACTAAAAACTCTTCGTCATTGATGTGGTTTAAAAGTAAGGGTGAGGCAATTTCGGCTTCATAGTTTCGTAGTTCGCGAATTCCCTTCATTCTCTGTTGGGGGTCGGTATCTTGGAGGGCAACCTCGATCTGTTCTATGTTCATGAGCAATAATCCAAATTCTAAGCTCACCTTACTTCATATCATTGTGACTCTATAGCTATCTAGAGAAAGATTTGTCCTACTCGTTAAAAGCAAATATTAAAGGTCTGAAAAGCTATATAGTAAATATGTTCCTAGCTGCAGGAGTAATAATGCTGAGCGATAAAGTAAAAGAATTAATCACCAGGTCTCGAATTGTCAGTTTTGATTGGCAAGAGTATCCCGAACCCTTGGTAGCAAAGTTTCAGCAGGCAGATGATGAAGGTCGATATTTGACCGACGCTGATATTGCAGCCATAAAAGGAATAGCGCCCAATCTTAACGATGGGCTAATCCAGGGGAAAATATTACGAGATAATGTTAATGAAATTGTTTCTAATGCTAGAGCAGTAGTCTTAGATGCAAATCCTGGCATTACCGAACCTGGAGGCGGCTTGTATCCTCCTGCGAGAGCCGAAGCTTGCTGGCGCGACTTTTGGCATTTTTTACGCTGTATCAGCTATGGAGTTAGCGGTCGGAGAATTGATTATACTAGCGATCGCGGTTTGAAATATATGGAACAGCTCTATCAGGAGCTAGAAGTGCCTCTTTCAGCGATGATCTTAGGCTTGGAACAGTTGAAGGTATTTAGTCTCAAGCATTTTGAAGATTCCCAGACAGAACAGCTAGAACCCTATTTCGATCGCCTGACCACTTCAATGAGTCAGTTTTCTACTTTGAATTAGGCTGTAGCGACTTGAAATTAGGACATTATGATAAAACCTCGATGTCATAGAACGGGCAACAATGAGGCATACAGCTCTCACTAGATATAATTGCCTGAGAAATTATGGCAATAAACATTATCGTTATACTAGGATTAGCTAATTTGATAATGGCTTATCGTTTATGTCTAAATCAAAAGGGCAAATGCCATAGCGCATTCGCCCCCGCAAAAGTTATCTGTCGCAGATTGAATTTAAATTAAAAACGGAATATTATGCTCCATAACTAAGCAGGATAGATTCTCAGTCTACGATTTGGCTCATCCCCAAAGCTATCGGACTGGAGGCGATAATGTTCGATTAGCTCGTGCTGCATCTTACGTACCTTTGCCGCTCGCGGTAATAATTCTACAGGCTGACCTTGAGGAATGACAATCTGTTCGACTGCCAGTCTTGCTTCTTCTAACGCCTCAATTTCATCGTCACTACCAGCCTTACTAAACAGACGTAAATCCGTAGGTTCGGGAATGTTTGGGTCGTCTAGGTTGAGAATTTGGCGGAAGATGCGAGTAACCTGGGGAATAGTATTAGCCTTGACAGTATAAATTGGTAAATGACGATCTCTGGCGACGTTGCGAAGTCGGGAATGATGCTTAATCTGCGATCGCAGTGCCACAACTGCATCTGCCTCATCTAAATCTTTGGTCAGAACAATCGGCAGATCTAAAACATCTACCGCGCGATCGATTTGGGATCGACCAATACCATAGGCATAGATATAGACAGGGCGATCTTCGCCATTGGGACCAGGGGTGCGTATTTTTTCGCTGCCTGGCTCTTTCGTCTGCCATGATTTCTCTAATAAATGATCGAATTCGGAATTGTTATCCCGTTTGGCTTTACCGTCATGCAAAGAGAGAGGAGTCATTTTTCCCGACGCTCTTAACCCCATAGGCTGTAAAGATGCCGACCCATTTACGCCATTTCCATTCCTAGACGGCAAGGCTTTAAAGGGTGACTTAGATTCCTCATGGATGATGCTAACCTCACCGCTATCGTCTACGGTTCTCACTTGAGCGGGGGGTTCGATACCCCGCAGCAGGGTATCAATAGTTGCAGACACGTCGTCATGTACGACCCAGCGCTGCCGTTCTAACATTTCCACGGCGATCGCAAAAGTTGGAGGTGCTTTACGTTCTAAGACAGTTTTTTGTGTCCGACGACGACGAGCCTCATCGTCCCCCAGAGTAACGCTTTGAATGCCTCCAACCAAATCGGAAAGAGTAGGGTTTTTAATCAGGTTTTCGACGGTATTACCGTGAGCCGTTCCCACTAGCTGAACTCCCCGTTCGGCGATCGTTCTGGCTGCTAAAGCCTCTAGTTCTGTACCAATTTCATCAATAACGATAACTTCGGGCATATGGTTTTCCACTGCCTCAATCATTACCTGGTGCTGTAGTTCGGGACGAGCTACCTGCATTCGACGCGCGCGACCAATCGCGGGATGGGGTACGTCACCATCCCCTGCAATTTCGTTAGAGGTATCGATGATTACTACTCGTTTTTCGAGGTCATCGGCTAAAACTCTGGCAATCTCTCTTAAGGCAGTGGTTTTACCTACCCCAGGACGACCCAACAAGAGAATTGAATGGCCTGTTTCTACTAAGTCGCGGATCATCACAATTGTGCCAAAAATCGCCCGACCGATCCGACAGGTCAAGCCAATAATATCCCCCGTACGATTGCGGATGGCGCTGATACGGTGCAGGGTGCGTTCGATTCCCGCACGGTTATCGCTGCTAAACATGCCCACTCGTTCGATGCAGTGCTGGATCTCGTCTTTTGTTACTGGTTCATCGCGAATATAGGCGACGCGATCGCTAAAACGGGCTTCGGGTAGCCTACCCAAATCTAAGACCACCTCAATCAGATTGTCGCTGTCTGACTCAATTTGCTCATCTAGCTTCGAGCGAATCGAATTGGGAAAAATAGTAAGTAATTTGTCTAGGTTATCTGTAACCTGCATCCGATGGGAAGCTATATCTGACTGCATTGGAAAAATATACTGGGTTAATAAAAAATGAATAAATTAGTAAGGCACAGCTAATCAGCCCTGCTTTATTTGGCTTACTAATGCTCTAGCAGTGCTGACTGCCTGGGCTAATAAATCTTGGTTTTGTTCGAGCTTCAAATTAAGCTGATTCATTGGTCTATCTGTAGTTTTTATAAATTGATTCGATGACCGTGCAGTGGTGGCTAACTGAGAGATAGTTGGCGATAGGATACTCCGTGCATAGCTACCGTAGGCAAGTCCCGAAACTAGTTTAGGAAGCCGATCGCAATCTTGTCTACCAAATCTACCTAGCATTTTTGCCTGCTTCAGCCTGCTGACCGTGTAGTCGTTGGTTCCTCCTGCAAGCTGGACGTATCCAGGCAGTTGCGCCTCCAAAACTTTTTTGGCAAAGGAGATTGCTGCATGGGTTGTTCCCTTGCCAATATCACCGCTCATCGATCGCCCATCAGTCTGCCAAATTAGGGGACAGGGCAAAGGACTAATTGAGGCATAAAGCGATCGCAAATATTCGATGATGTTGGGTGCATCGGTACAGCTAATCGCTACCAGCTTTAATTTACCAATTATCGGCGCGAGATGTTGCCAAACTCGCTGAAAACCAGCATAGTTTCCTACTTGAGTATGAATCTCGATCGCATCTACTCCTGACGATTCTATCCAGGGTATAACTTCTTCTAGGGATGCTATGTAAGCGTGGTTACTAACCAAATTTTGCGGACAGATAGGCTCGCAACGCCCACAGCCATAGCAAAGACTTTCAATTACACCACCCAACCGTAAATCTATCGCCTCTGCAGGACACACCCTGACGCAAGGCTGAGGGCAGTCGGTCGGACATTGAGTAACATCAAACTGGGCTTTACGAAAATGAGGATCGACTCCATCGTTGACGCTCACCATTAGCCACGGAGAGCAATTTGGAAAGCCTTCAGACTCCAACTGTTTTGCTACCCGTATACCTTCTCTAGCAGCAGCAATTACGGCAGGATCGGCAGCCACATCAATACAGTCCGCACCAGCTAAACTATATGCCAAAGTCAAACTGCGAACGGCAGGGAGATGTTGATAGCTAGCGCCACAAATCAGCTTAAACCAGCTACCCGTCTTTAGAGAATGTAAGGGATAAGATTGCATCACTCTTACATCGTAATAGTTTGTCGATCGATAGTGTTAGGATCGCCGACAAATATTTTTGAGACTTGCTCCTGACAAATGTTTCTAGCAAAACTCAGTCGATCACAGCGTTGAGTAAAACTTCTGCCAGACTCAATCCCTGCATATCGTCGATCGTAATGGTATCGACAATATCAAATTTAGCCCCTGCCGACTCTAACTGATCGTCCAGAGCTTTAAGAAACTGAGTTGCTTTGCGATCTGTACCCACCTGAATCAGAGAAATACCCAGTTCCTCATCGCGATCGATTTGACGTGAAGCATCGATAATTACCCGCATTACCGACTTATAGTCATCGGGTTCACCATCTGTAACTACAACGATAGTTTCACCATTTTTTTTCGCTTCTCCTGCTACCTTGCGATCGAAGTAATTGTTTACCGCATCAGCCAGGACACTAGCCAAGTCGGTTTTACCCATCGGATCGTTGTCATTATAAATCTTGGCTACCTTATCGGCAGTAACGTTATCATAGCGACGAAAACGACCAGAGAACAAATAAACCGTGATGCCATCAGGGTCTATCTTTTCACATTCTTGAGCCAACGCTAGGGTCGATTCTTGGGCAGATTCCCAACGGGTTTTTCCGCCAGGGCGATCGTTAATCGACATACTGCCACTTTTATCAATAATCAATGTATAGTCGCGATCTTCGACAATAGAATTATCCGCCATGATGTCACAAGTTATTTTGGTTTCCGTTTTCTTCATTTAGCCTATTACAACCTCGAACTGAAGCGTCAAAAATCAGAGATTTTCATAGATTTACTTAACACCAGGACGAGCCAATCAGCGTAAGTATATCTACTCAGCAAATTGAAATAATTGTAAACAGATATTGCGAGGCGTGGAAAAATAGTTGAATATTCGGCTTAATCGGAAGAACCTCCGCGATAATTGTAGGTAGTTTAAACAGTTTAAACCTCAACTTATATACCTTCGGGAGATTTTTATGGAAAATGCATTGCACAAATATAAGATGATCTGTACTTTGAAATTTGGTGATATATACGGTCAGATCATTATTTGGCTGATTGTCATTTTTATCAGCTTGGCTACCACTCTCGCTTTATGGAGCAGCACCAGACAGGTGTATGCTTTGGCAACGGTTGGCATTGTCCTTGTTTTATCCTTACCTTTTTTACTCTTTGCCTTTGTAACTACTCTACTCAATCGTATCGAATTTATACCGATGGAAGAAGAGCTATATAGTCGTACTGTCGTTGGAGCAGGGGTTAAAGCAGCTCAATCTGAAAAGGCAACAGCAGGATAAGCAATTTAAAGAAGGAGCAGTTAGGGAGATGAAGCAAGCAACTGTATCTCCTTCTCCTTTTTCTCTCCACAGCTAACGATCGCATTATAGAAACTTTATCTCTAGCAAAAGAGGCGATCGCCAATAAATCTCTCGTGCAGTTAACAACTCATTAAACGACACCAACCTAGTATTCCACCAAAGAATTTATGCAGCAAGAAGATTATCCAAATCGTCAAAGCTCTAATTTAGCCTTTACTCTGGCTCGTGAAGTTCAACAGTATGTAGAGGCTAATGCAGATGAATTAGATGCCGATACGTGGGACAGCATCCAGCATTGGCGATCGGGAATTTTGTCTCAAGGCGCAGTTACAGAAGAAAACCTAGCCGAGATTATTGGTTACATTGGCATGGATAAACTGCAAGAATTAATTGGTATTGCGACTCAACAGTCTAGTTGAATAATTAGTACTGCCGAACTCAAATGTTCTATTTAATTTAAGCTAAATTCCTGATTTGCCCAAATCCTTTGAGAGTATGATTGATGAGTATCGGTTCTAACGTGAAATGTTTGTTAGAAGTAATGGGGAAAGTTTGGTGCGAGTCCAACGCTGTCCCGCAACTGTGATGAGATAGAGAAAACAGATTATCTCTCAGTCAGGATGCCCGCCGATTGCAATAGCTAGCCAAATCAACTCTGCGAGGCACAGAATAATTATGGTCAATTCCCTAACCCAAGTAAATCTTAATTCGCTTCAGCTACCCCCACTACCCTATCAAAGACCCCTATTAGCGATCGGTCACGGGACGAGAAACGATCGCGGTAGACAAACTTTTCTTGATTTTGTCGAGACATATCAAAAGCTGGATACCTCTCGCCCTGTAATTCCCTGCTTTTTGGAGTTAACCGAACCCAATATTTCTGCAGGGGTAAAAGCCTGTGTCGAACAAGGCTATACAGATATTACGGCTTTGCCAATTTTGTTATTTGCTGCCAGACACAATAAGTTTGATGTTACCAACGAGCTAGACCGATCGAGATCGCCCTATCCTCAGGTTAACTTTAGCTATGGTCGTCATTTTGGAATCACGCCTAGAATTATCGAACTATGGCGCGATCGTCTTACCGAACTAGATCTGCCAGAACATAATCCTCGCAATATCTCCCGTGAAGATACCGTTTTACTATTTGTTGGTAGAGGTTCGAGCGATCCTGATGCCAATGGCGATGTCTGCAAACTAGCTCGCATTATTTGGGAAGGTAGTGGCTACAAAACTGTTGAAACTTGCTTTATTGGTATTACCCACCCACGTTTGGAAGAAGGTTTTCGTCGTGCATACATGCATCAGGCGAAGCGAGTAATTGTTTTACCTTATTTCTTGTTTACTGGTACTTTGATGGAGAAAATATCCGATCTTACCGCTCAGCAAGAAGAACAGCATCCTGAAATCAATTTTGCTTGCTTACCAGAAATGGGCATTGCGTCTGAGCTATTACACGTGATTAGAGCCAGAGAGATTGAAGCGCAGCTAGGTCAGGTAGCTATGAACTGTGAAATGTGTAAATTCCGCCTTGCCGCAGCCGATGGACAGCAAGGAGGGCATAGTCACGGACACGGACACGGACACGGGCATGGGCATCATCACCATGACAATGTAGATCCCTATGCCAAGTTGGAAGATTACCATCAGCGTATTTGGAAAACACCTTAGTATCGCTTTGCCCAAGTAGTAGGTAGTAGGTAGTAGGTAGGAAATCATATCTGGTCAAGATTCAAGCTTAACTAAATATCTTCTTTACTTGCTCCCATATCTACTGCCGTGACAAGCTTAAAATAGTGTAATAGAGAATTATCAAGAATTTATTTTCTTCTTATCTCTTTGCGCCTTAGCGTCTTTGCGCGAAACTTATTTAATACCAAACATATCTCGAAGAGTTTGACGTTAAATTCCCGCCTCACATTTACGACTGGATTCAAGCCAATCGTGCGATTTAATCTCGAACTGTCTACTTTTAACTGTTTATCGTTCTAGAGCATTTTCGCGATCGCTAAGCTTGATTCTCATAAACATCTCAAATCAGTCCGTCTTCTACTTCTTAATTACCGCGATCGCAGGTTTCTCAAATTTAAAGCTAGATCTTTAGCATTCAGATTCGGAAATTTGAAACTGTTTTATAATTAATCGTAAGATAAGGGTTTGATACAAGTTCGATCGGGATATTTAAATAAACTATGATTGTAATTGCTAGCAGATTGCTTACCCTATTGGCGATCGCCTATTTATTTGGTTTATTAGTAGCCTGGATCTTTTCTTGGTTTGGTAACGATAATGGTGGTGATGATTTTCGCCGTGGCGATCCAGATGCGCCTCAACCGCCCGATCCTGGTAAGACTTTGGAATTAGATAGAGGTAAAAAGCGCCTGGTCGAAGTAGATGAAAGCTACTATCTCGAAGAATTCGATCTCAGCCGTAAAAAGTAAATAGAATAATTGACGATCTCTCTAACTATAGAGCGATCGCCGATTAACTAGCTAAAATAATTAGTTAGATTTTATTCTCCCTCTCCACCCTGGATTTTTAGCATCAAGAAGCCCAAGCTAAGTCCAACTAAAACTAAAACGATCATCAAAATCGCACCGTTGAACAACATACTCTCTGCAGTCATATCTATTTCTCCTATTTTTTTATGAGATTTTTAATTTAAGAAAACGATCCGAGTTTAAATTCTTAATTCTCAACCATAATCAGTAATAGATATTTTAAATCATCAGGTTAGATCGTTCCTAATCAATTATCGCAAATTCAATGTCTATCATTCCTAGTTTGGCTCTGACTCAAGGCGATCCTGCGGGGATTGGCTCGGAAATTATTCTCAAAGCTCTAGCAGATAAATCTCTGGCGCAAAGATCTCAGATAATGGTGATTGGTAATCGGCGACTGTTGCAGTTTACCTACGAGCATTTATTGCAGCAGACAGAATTGACAGAATCTGACTTAGCCGATCCTCAGACTCTATCCGTATTAGACGTGCCGATTGAGGATGCCGTTATTTTAGGACAGGGAGACGCTGTTAGTGGCGGATTTAGCTTTAGCTGCTTGCAAAAAGCGATCGCCTTAACTCAGTCTGGGAAGTTTCAGGGAATTGTTACCGCACCTATTGCCAAATCTCTTTGGAAAGCAGCAGGACACAATTTTCCAGGTCAAACAGAAGTACTCGCTCAAGGTGCGGGAGTAGACAAGTTTGGCATGATGTTCATTGGTGAGTCACCCCACACAGGCTGGATGCTTCGAAGCTTGCTGGTTACGACCCATATTCCTCTGGCGCAGGTATCTCAGACATTAAACCCAGAATTGATGGATTTAAAGCTAGATCTCTTGATTGACTGTCTCGATCGAGATTTTGGTCTGCAACATCCTGAAATTGCGATCGCGGGTTTGAACCCTCATAGCGGCGAAGCGGGACAGCTTGGTACAGAGGAGCAGGATTGGCTATTGGACTGGCTTAAACAGGCTCAATTAAAATATCCTCAAGCAAAACTAACTGGTTTGATTCCCCCCGACACAATGTGGGTCAAGCCAGGACAGGCTTGGTATGGCAGCCATCGAACCAAATCGAAAACTGCGGATGCATATTTAGCTCTATATCACGATCAGGGATTAATCCCCGTCAAATTGATGGCGTTCGACGAGGCTATTAATACAACAATTGGACTACCTTTCATCCGCACCTCTCCCGACCACGGTACGGCTTTCGACATTGCAGGCAAAGGAATTGCTAATGCGAGCAGCATGAAGGCAGCAATAGAATTAGCAATCCAAATTAGTAAGCAACGGCTTTCACAGCAAACGGCAGTTTGATAATGCAGGGTGGGCAAATTAAATTTTCGACCCTCTGCTAGTTTTCATCAAAGGGTTGCCCACTATCTTTGAGAGAAACATTTTCCGTAATTCGTCCCAATCGACAAGTAATCGGCGATCGATCATTTCTTCGTAATTTTAGGCGCAGGCTTGGGAGGACCTTTCCGTTTGCTGCGATTATCGCTACCCCCTGAGGAAGATCTTTCGCGACGACCAGAATCATCAGATTGAGCTGGTTCGTCGCTATAGATATCTAAAAAGACTATTTCATCGTGAGCCGAGGCTGCGGTTTGAATGGTGGTTCTAATAGCTTGAATATTACGACCACCACGACCAAAAACTTTACCGCGATCGCTTTCGTCAAATGCAACCCTAAGCCATGTCTTATTACCCTGAGAATTGATTTCCGAGTTAAGGCTCAAACTTTTGGGGTTTGCTAGAAAAGGTTCGATCAGAAAGCGAGCTAGCTGCTCGTAATCGGGACTAACCGCTATCCGATCGTCAGACAATTCGGTCTTATTTGGCATTTACTTGTTCAAAAACTTGAGCTTTGTTCAGAATACTTCTTACAGTTTCACTGGGTTGCGCTCCTTGCTGTAGTCTTGTGACGATTGCGGGAACATTCAAACGAGTCTCATCTGTTCTGGGGTTGTAAAAACCTAATTCTTCGATGGGGCGACCATCACGACGCACTTTGCTTTCAATAGCCACAATACGGTAGCTGACTTCTCTTTTTTTGCCGAAGCGTTTTAAACGTAATTTAATCATTGGTTACTCGAAATTTATCCTTTACGATTGTAGACGATCTCTTTATTTTTTCCCTAGTCTTAACTAAGGCAATCTCTTATTTTACAGCGAGCCGAAGCCTTTTTTCTTCTTCTTTTTCTTTTTTCTTCTGCCTTGCTGTGGATAGCCACCCATACCAGGCATTCCACCGCCCATACCAGGCATCCCGCCACCCATACCAGGCATTCCCATACCAGGCATTCCACCGCCCATACCAGGCATTCCTCGACCCATGTTTTGCATCATCGATCGCATTTTAGAAAAGTCTTTGACGAGCTTGGAAACATCTTTTTCGTCGAACCCTGAGCCTTTAGCTACTCGACGGCGACGACTGGGAGACTGTGCTAGTAAATCTGGATCGGCTTTTTCGTCTTTGGTCATCGAATTAATCATCGATTCCGTTCTTGTAAGCTGGGTTTCGCCCTTAGCCAAATCTGCACCGCTAATTTTACCCATACCAGGGATTAGCTTTAGCACTCCCCCCAATGAACCCATATTCTTGAGCAGACGCATTTGCTTGACAAAATCATTAAAGTCAAACTTTGCCTCCATGATCTTCGACTGCATCTTCTCAACATCAGCCAGATCTATTTCTTCCTGGGCTTTTTCTACTAGGGTTAGAATATCGCCCATATTTAGGATACGAGATGCCAGGCGATCGGGATAAAACGGCTCAAGTGCCTCAACTTTTTCTCCTACCCCAACAAACTTAATCGGCTGTCCCGAAACCTGTCTGACAGAAAGAGCTGCACCACCACGACTATCACCATCTAGCTTGGTTAGAATTGCCCCTGTAATCCCAATTTGGTCGTGGAAAGTATAGGTCAGATTTGCTGCTTCTTGACCGGTCATGGCATCGACTACCAGCAGGGTATCATCAGGCTCGATCGCATCTTTAATTCGCGACAGTTCCCCCATCATGTCGCCATCAATCTGGAGTCGTCCTGCCGTATCGACAATTACGGTATCGACACCTAATTCTTTGGCTTTGGCTAGACCCTGTTTAGCAATCTCGACAGGATTAGCGTCAGTACCCATTTCAAATACGGGTACGTCAATTTGCTTACCCAAAGTAAGTAGCTGATCGATCGCAGCAGGACGATATACGTCAGTCCCGACCATTAAGCTGGAACGCTCTTGTTTTCGTAGATAAAGAGCCAACTTAGCCGTGGCGGTAGTTTTACCCGTACCCTGTAAACCAGCCATCAGAATTACCGTTGGTGGCTTGTCTGCCTGCGCTAGAGGAACATTGCTTTCCCCCATCACTTTGACTAGCTCGTCATAGACAATCTTGATAAACTGCTGTCCTGGGTTAACCCCAGAAATAACTCCTTCCCCTAAAGCCTTCTTTTCGACATCGGCAATAAAGCCTTTGACTACCTGAAGGTTAACATCGGCGGAGAGTAACGCCCGACGAACCTCATTGAGAGTATCCTGAATATTGCTTTTAGATATCTTGTCCTGACCACGAATCTTCTTCCAAGCATCATCCAAGCGATCTGCTAAAGCATCAAACATAAAAAATTAACCGTTAATTATTCCCTTGTTTCATAATTTTATAATTTTGCGGTGTGGACTCGCAGATTAGTTTGCTGTTTGATGAAAAAGTAACCTAAAACCGTTGATGAGCCTTTGTACGTATAATCTCGAAGATTATCGCGCTATGCCAGATATCAAAGAACTGCTCTAGGTCATTTTGCTGACTTTCGAGAGCTTATATTCAGTCAAATGACTGATGTTTATAGTTTCAATTCTATTTAGTATATATGCAGATACTTCTCGAACAGATCCAGGGCTTGCATGGTGAGAATATATTGCTAGCCCTGGTTTTTTCTTATCTATTTTTATGTTTTTCGACTCTAAAGGTTTAACTACTCCGCTTTTATATGTCGAGCGAAACTGCTATGCTTTATTTGCTTCTTTCCTTTAACAGATCTTGGCAAAACAGCGATTAGATAAATTATTAGTCAGCCTCGAACTCTGCGAATCAAGAGCTTTGGCGCAGCGTTTGATTAGAGCGGGAAAGGTCAAGGTCAATCAGGAGATTGTTGACAAGCCTGGTACAGAAATAAAGATCGATGCTCTGATTGAAGTAAAAGAACAGCCTCCTTATGTATCTCGTGGTGGCAAGAAGCTAATTCAGGCACTAAAAGCCTTTGAAATTCAGGTTAGCGATCGCATTTGCCTCGATGGCGGTATCTCTACAGGCGGATTCACTGACTGTCTATTGCAGCAGGGAGCAAAGCAAGTTTATGGCGTAGATGTGGGTTATGGTCAGGTAGCCTGGACTATTCGCACGAGCGATCGCGTCATTCTCAAAGAACGTACTAATATTCGTCATTTAACTAGAGAAGAGCTATACGGCGATGCACCGATGGCAGACTTGGGGGTAATGGATCTATCTTTTATCTCTATTACAAAAGTCTTAAAGGCATTTTGGAATCTATTAGCAGAACCCAAAGAAGTCGTGCTGTTAGTTAAGCCTCAGTTTGAAGTCGGCAGAGAAAAGGTAGGTAAAAAGGGCGTTGTTCGAGATACAGGCGATCGAGCTTCGGCAATTATGCAGGTGTGGCAAGCAGCAGAAAAGTTAGGCTGGAAATATCATGGTTTAACTGTTTCCCCAATTACGGGTCCCGCTGGTAATGTTGAGTACTTACTCTGGTTATCCACTCAAGAATCAGACAGAACTTTGGATCTAAAGCAGATTATAAATATAATCACTACAGATTGACTTTATGTTTATCTTGTTCAAAATGCGCTGTAAACACACAGAGGCATTTACAGAAACAATGCGTTAGTTGCCGAAATACGAATCAGGCGATGAATATTTTGTACACCCCCAATGCTGATTGTTAATCTTTTGAGAACCTTGCCATCCTAACAGTGTTAGCTCTTTAGCGATAAAGGTGTTAATACCCGCATGAGCGACTAAAACAACCGAACTATCAAATTTATGGTTTTGTATCAATAGCTCTGCTGCTTGCTTGGCTCTTTGCTTAACTGCATTTGGTGATTCGACAGTAGGAGAAATTTTTAATCTCCATAATATGTGGCAAAGAATTCCCCAACCTAGAGCCGAAACTTTGATATTGGTAGAAAAATCTCGCCAACAGTTTATTTCTCGAAAAATTGCGTTATTGATTAACATAACTTGAGGCTGAACAATTGTAGCTGAATCAATTGTGCGATTTGAGTTACTAGTAAAAACTACATTTGCTTTTCGTGCGATCGCAACAACATTTTCTGGTGGGATTGAATCGGGAGCTACTCCAGCAGCATCATAACGTTCAACAAAATTCAAGAATTGATTTCCCCTTACTTTTTCCTGGAGAGTAACAGTCGGTTTTCCATGTCGTATGAGATGTATAGTCATTAAGATTGAGATAATGCTAAATTAGTTTTCTCGAATTATAATTCCCCCTTAAATCTGGTTTGGGAAAATCGCTTCGTAAAGCTTTAAGCTTTAGCGGTCGCAAATACAAATAATAATATTGCCGAAGTGCAGATATTCTCGGCAAAGTTATCACAACAAAATTATTCTCTTTAACTTTATCTGACTAAAGTGCGATCGCAACAATCAATCTAGATCGTGTCAATTAGATTTTTAATTTACCTTCCTGCATATCTTTGTTCTGCCCAAGGTTCGCCCCGCATATGATAGCCATTGCGTTCCCAAAATCCTTCTTCGTCATGGTCTAGAAACTCAATGCCATTAATCCATTTAGCGCTTTTCCAGGCGTAAAGATGAGGCACAACAGATCGCAATAGACCGCCATGATCGGGAGATATAGGTTCGCCTTCTAGGGTATGGGCGAGAAAGTTTTCGGGTCGAGCAAAGTCTTCTAGGCTTAAATTAGTAGTATAGCCACCGTAACAGTGCTGCAAGACGTGGGTTGCTTTGGGATCGATATTCAAAGCATTGAGGAAATCCGTTATTTTAATTCCCGTCCAGGTTACGTCTAGCTTTGACCAGCGAGTAACACAGTGAAAATCGGCGGTAAAATTTTGCTGGGGTAGAGCCATTAAGTCCGACCAGTCAAAAGTTTTTGGCTCTACGAGTCCCCAGACTTTTAGTAACCATTTATCTTGACTTATTTGCGGAGTTTCACCATAGCTGAGGACAGGAAAACCTTTAGCTAGATATTGACCAGGAGGAACGCGATCTCTCTGTGAAGGTTCGGGCTTTTCAAAGAATTTTCTCGGCATTATTGAAATAAGAATCAAAAAACAAAGGTGCGTACCGTCAAGGAAACACACCCATTATTCTAGCTATTCAGCCGCCCGCATTTACCCAAAGGTAAAGTTTATTCTTCGGTATCTTCTTCGTCATCTTGAGGATAGACAAAACTATTAGAGCGTCCAGTTAAGACGGATTTCCCTAAAGATAGGGCTTTTTGGGCTTCTACTGCTGCTTTGCGCTTCCAAACCGCTTTACGACTATTACGTTTTGATTTAGAAGTTTTCTTCTTTGGAACTGCCATAACGATTTAATTTAAAAACACAACCTTTCTATTGTAATGGTTCTGTTCCAAAAAGCTAGAGAGTTTGACCGGGGAATAAACTAGTTCCCGTAACAGACTGGCTGGAATCAGCATTAGTAGAATCAAGAAACTTCTGATTCACAATGTCGCGAAACTCTTCTAGGTCTGTCTGCCAATTGTTAAGGAATTCAGACATCTGCTTGGTTCTCGACTCCTGCTCTGTACCTAGATTAACGTTGTAGTTAAAGTTACCAGAAAAAAGAACGGCAACTATCGGTGCTTCTTGCGGTTTCTGCAATTTAGCCTCAGAGATACTGATAGTCATCTGACATCTTTCTAGATAGTACATGAGGTTTACCCCTGCCTGTACGGGAGCTTTCCCGATACGTTTCCACGCCCCCGATCCCAGTAGAGTTTCTGTTATGTATTGACGTACTGCTTGAGGATCGTTAGGAAAGGGCAGCAAAATTTTGGGACTAAAGCTCAAGCCTACATATTCTGCATGGGGCAGCTTGGCTATATACTTACGAGCAACCTCATGAATGTTAATATCGGCTATCTTCTTGTTGCTCAAAGATTCATTAACGGTAATAGTGCGAGGTTGGGCATTGATACCCACTCCGTTAGTAAAATTAAGTTGAGCAAAATTTGGGTTAAGGACGGGCTGTTGGGCTAATTCCCACTCTTGGGGAATAATACCGCTAAATTTAAGAAAATCTTGACTCATCATGGTGGGAGCCAAATCTCGAGCAGCGATAATTAAGGATATTTCCTCGATAAACTGCGCTTTGCTGGATGAATTAACGGCGGATGCTACTTCAGGTGTTGTCATGAGAATTTGTGAGCCAAAACTGCGATTTAGGTAAATGCAGTCATTCCCAGCCTAATGACTCTGCTCAATAATCTTATTTGCGATCGCAAACATTAGGAGGAATGACCATAAGTTAATTTGCCCAAAAACGGACTATAACTCACTCCTCGGACAATATTGTTCTCCAGCAGCTCAAATCGCCCTCCCATAAATAAGAGCGATCTTCTTTGTTGCTGGTGTTAGTTGACCTTTAGTTTTGTAGAACCAGATGGACTGTTGGTTAGCGGTAAGGGAGCAGGACGCTCGACATTAACAGCTTCATCCTTCAAAATTGTCACGGCTCTGGCATATTGCGGATCTGCTACTGTCCCGATCAAGTCGGGATTGATGCTGAGATTGGTCCGATCCTCACGGGTTAAGTCAACCTTGATATCGGGAGCAATTCCCTTTTTGTTGATATCGATACCGCTAGGAGGATAGTAACGAGCAATTGTTACTGCCAATCCCGAACCATCAGAGAGAGAATGAACCGACTGCACTGTGCCTTTACCGTAGGTACGGCTACCGACTACCTTAGCTCGCTGATTTTCTTTTAATGCACCTGCCAGGATTTCGCTGGCGCTAGCAGAATAACCATCAACTAGTACTACCAGAGGCAAATCTGTAAGAGCCTTACCGTTAGCCGAAAACTTTTCGTTACCGCCTTTGCGATCGATTGTAGAAACAATCGCGCCTTTAGCCATCCACATCCGCGCTATCTCAACGCTAGAGAAGAGAAGACCACCAGGATTACCTCGCAGGTCTAAGATAAAGCCAGAAGCTTCTTTTTTGCTCAGGTCGGCGATCGCTTTTTCCATCTGTTCGGCAGCATGGGAGCTAAATTCATCCAGCTTGATATATCCAACCTTAGAATCCTGCTCTTGCTTGAGGGTATAACTTACCGAAGGTAACTCGATCTGCGCCCTGGCGATCGCTACTTCGAATTTAGGTTTGTCATTACGGATTATGCCTAACTTTACCTCTGTGCCAATCTCTCCCTTAATTTCTGCAGAAGCCTGTTCGAGACTCATCAAATCTGTTGATTTGCCGTCAATGCTGACTATTCGATCCCCTGCCTTTAATCCTGCTTCGATGGCAGGAGAATTAGGAATTGGCTCGATTACGGTCAACTTTTTGGTCTTTTGGCTAACTCCAAGCTGGATTCCAATTCCCGATAGTTCCCCTGAAGTTTGGCTGGTTAGATCTTCGTATTCACTCGGATCGAGAAATCTTGTGTAGGGATCTCCCAAACCCTTGAGGGATTTACGAATTGCTTTGTAGGCAGCCTTTTGGTTCGTATACTCTCGCTTGAGCAGCTCTTGTCGTTTTAACTTCCAGTCAACATGATTAAAACCCCGATCTACAAACTCGCTGTTAACAATTTGCCAGACTTCATCAATGACGTTTTTGGGGCTGTCTTCCAGGGTTGCAGAGGCAGGAGCAGCACCTTGAGAAACAAAGGCAGATGCGATCGCCAATGTTGCAAAAAACCCAATCGTTCCTGAAACGTACCTTTGCGAATTAACTGACTTAAAAATAGCACCAAAACGTCTGAAAGAATAATTCATGAGCAATAGTATAGAAGGTAATTACAGTGAGGCTGCTAGAAACAGATCGAATAAATTAAGTAAACGTTGTTCTGTCGGTCAGATAATCAAAACAAGATCTTTTCTCTCTCTAAAAGTATGTCAATTATCGACTAATAATTTGCTGAAGACAGTATTAATAATCAATAAGAATGAGCTTTGGTAAATTTGCTTATAAGCTAAAGCAGATTCCCTTACATAGTACAAAAATCTGCCTCTTTTATTATGTATAACATTTTGCTGTAGTAAATGACTTAAGATTGTAGTACGACTTAATGCTTGCTTGTCGTAGCGATGAAATTTAACATAATCTGATGATGAACATCTCCCAATTGTTTGTTAGCGATCGCTCGTTCGGAGTAGGCAAATCCCTGAGTGATTTCTTGAAGAGTCAATAGTTTGAGATCCCATCCTTCATTTAATTCTAGGGTGGAGACTGAAACATTCAGAGGACAGTGGTAAATATGGCGTAGATAGTTTTCTCCTGGGATGGTGCAGAATTTGCTTAGGAGTGGTGCAGAATAATTAATCTCTTCGAGCAATTCTCTTCTCAGGGCTACTTCAGGTAACTCCCCAGGCTCGATATGACCGCCAAAAAAGCCCCATACCCCTGGATAGACAATTGTGGGAATATCATCCCGCAACTGCATCAGGTATTTTCCATCTTGATGGATGATTGCCATGACTACGGCGATCGCTTTAGTTTGCTTAACGTTGCTCATAAAATTTAGAATATTTTTGCTTAATCTGATAATAAATAGAACTGTTAACCATTGAAATTATCTTCCAGTCTCCCAGTTCCCAACTCTTTAAGCCTCCTATTAAACATAATAAGTAAATTAAAAACATTATCGGGTTGGGTTACGGTTCGGAATCCCCAGGCAGCGCTTGTTCTAGTTCGACTATGTAAAAGTCTCCCAATTCTTGTTCGGCAAAAGGTAAGCTTTGAAATTTAACCTTGCCCTTTATTTCAATTTGCTGGCTTAGTTGAGGCGGGTTTTGAGTTGTGACTACCCAAATTTTTCCCGTACTATCTTCAAGCTGATAAGCTGAATTATCCAAAAAAGGAGCTAGATGTACGACTTTACCCTGTAGAGAAACAGTTTTATTCACTTTTTTAGCTGCAATTTCCTCTACAGCAATCAGAGAAGCTCGACAGCCACATAAGCTTAAGATTGGAATACTCCAAAGGCTAATTTGCTTGAGTTTATTTAAAACTGGTGTAAAGCTGAGATTAGGACTGAACATGAGTTATTTATCTACCAGCGATTAAAGTCCAGCTTAACTTTTTTGAATTATTAAAATTACCTATGTCTGCCTCAAAACCTTGTCTCCTCGACGGTAAAGCCCTTGCGAAAAAAATCCAGCTAGAGCTACAGCAAAAAATTGCCAAACTCGAGCCTAAACTAGGTCGCCCTCCAGGTCTAGCCGTATTAATGGTAGGAGACAACCCTGCCAGTGCCGTATATGTACGCAACAAAGAAAAGGCTTGTAAAAAAGTAGGCATTAACTCGATGGGACAACATTTTCCTGCTGATGTAACCCAAGCAGAATTAGAGAAAGCGATTGCTAGTTTGAATCAGGACGACCGCGTTGACGGTATTTTGGTACAGCTTCCTCTGCCTCCTCATTTAGACTCTATTGCCCTGCTGCACTGTATCGATCCAGATAAAGATGCCGATGGCTTACATCCTCTGAATTTGGGCAAGCTAGTGCGATCTGAAGCTGGTTTGCGTAGCTGTACTCCAGCAGGAGTAATGAAGCTGTTGGCAGAATACAATCTGCCCATAGAAGGAAAAAAGGCGGTGGTAATTGGTAGAAGTATTTTAGTCGGCAAACCGATCGCGCTGATGCTATTGGAAAAAAATGCAACGGTGACAATGGCTCACTCCCGTACTCAAGATCTTGGCGCAGTATGTCGCGATGCAGATATCATTATTGCTGCGGTGGGCATACCAGGAATGATTACCGCCGAGATGGTCAAAGCAGGTGCAGTAGTAATTGATGTGGGAATTAACCGAGTCGAGGTAGATGGGGGCAAGTCTAAGTTAGTTGGCGATGTGGCTTTTGAATCCGTGTCGGCGATCGCCAGCCATATTACTCCCGTACCTGGGGGGATTGGTCCGATGACTGTCGCCATGTTATTGAGTAACACCGTCCAAAGTTATGCTCAGAAACAATGAAGAGTTGACAGCTAACTGTAGATTTCTATCCTCCATCTTTTCTACTCCCAGTCTCTCAACCGCCTAATACTTCTCTGGTACAAAGTTCTGAGTTTCTAAGGGGGGACGTTCATAATCGATCGCCTTTTGTCTGGGAGGTAATTTTATTTCTTCCACGGGTAAATCTTCGTAGGGAACACTTGCCAGCAGGTGATTGATAAAGTTGAGTCGCGCCCTCTTTTTGTCATCGGCTTCGACTACATGCCAGGGAGATTCGGGAACGTCTGTGGCGGCAAACATATCATCTTTGGCTCTGGAATAATCTACCCATTTCTCTCTCGCTTTAAGATCCATCGGGCTAATTTTCCACCGTTTAGTGGGGTCTTTAATGCGGTCTTGAAAACGCTTTTCCTGTTCCTTGTCACTGACGGAGAACCAATATTTGAGCAAAATAATTCCCGATCGCTGAATCATCACTTCAAACTGGGGACAAGAGCGCATAAACTCGTTATATTCGTCATAGGTGCAGAAACCCATAACTTTCTCTACCCCAGCACGGTTATACCAACTGCGATCGAATAGAACCATCTCTCCTGCTGCGGGAAAATGAGCGACGTATCGCTGGAAATACCACTGAGTTTTTTGGCGATCGCTAGGAGTTCCCAACGCTACTACCTTGCAGATACGAGGGTTGAGAGTTTCGCTGATACGTTTAATTGCCCCACCTTTTCCTGCTGCATCTCGACCTTCAAACAAGACAACTACTTTCAAACCTTTTGCCTGAACCCATCTTTGGAGCTTAACCAGCTCTATCTGTAATTTAGCGTACTCTTTTTTGTACTCTTTTTTGCCCATTTTGGGAGCTTGCTTTTCTTTTGACTTGCTATCCTTTGCAGATTTAGTAGCTTTTTTGGTCTGTTTTTTTTTAGTCATAATTCTAGTCGGACAATTTCGATAACTTTAAGGACTTATAAATGCTTGTAGGTGGGAAGGAACAGCAAGTAATTTACCCTTCTTACAATCTTAGTATGGGCTAATATAAGATTTCTGCGCTATTCAAAGATACAAAAGCTTTAAGATTGTGAAAAAACTACACTTAGCAATTGCGACTCAGGATATTGCAGCCACGGTGAAAGATTATAGCGATCGTCTCAATGCTCGACCTTGTTTGGTTGTGGAAGGGGAATATGCTCTGTGGCGTACTGAAACTCTCAATATTTCTGTTCGGCAAAACGATAATTTTGCCCCTGGTAGTTTGAGACATTTAGGCTGGGAAGATCCCAACGCCACGGAAATGTCTTCGGAAACAGACGTTAATGGTATTCTCTGGGAACGCTTTACTAAAGAACAGCAGGCAGAAGAAATTAGGGAAATTTGGTCAGAAGCTGACTGTAGCTATTTTGATTAATTTCTGTAGGTTTATATGTCTTAAAAGATAGGAGCGGAAAATAGTCATACTCTCATATTCTATCTCCTTAAATCCCATATCTTTTGCTAATTGAAATTAGCAGCAGACACTACTTTTTGCACATCAAAATAAAAGTCAAATTATAAATATTTCAAAATCTGGTATGAATAATATATGCATTTCATAATGGGCTAAATACTATGTTATTGCCCCGTATATGTCATTTTACAAAGCATCTAGGAAAAAAGCTAATCGGTTATTTAAATCGCAACATACTTCATTTTTAACAGCCGTATGTGGTTTTGCAGTTCACGTAGCAAGTTTCGTTCCTATAATTGCGTTTACTCCATATGCTTATAATAGTTCGCTTGAAAAAATATATATAGTACTTTGTATTATCTGGTTGGTTGCGCCATTCCCAATTAGCATGTTTGGAATGCTATCTGGATGCTTTTATCTGCTTTACCGTAATATTGCTATTTCTCCATTTATAGGAATATTGCTTAATATTATCTGGTTTCTAATATTTTTATTGTTTTTCTATGTTTTTGTTGTTGTTGGCGTTTCAGTATAACTATCTTGCCATTTATGACATTTGGCTTTGTGCGATCGCATTCCAACTAAATCTAGTTAACAATTAACTACAGCTAAGTTTGGCAAGACCTTCATTTCAATATCTGAATAATTAATCTGTTCGCCATCTACGACTAAAATCCCGTCTTTTGTTAACGGTTCGAGCTTGAAAGCTTTAACTTTGTAATATTCCATATGGGGCAGATCTAAATGCTGTCCTTTGCCACAGCGCAACAAAGCTTTTAATAACTCCTGACGGGATGTTCCCCGACGCATGACTAAAACATCGATCGCTCCATCATTTAATTTGGCATAGGGCGTAACGTTCATATCGTGGGCAGCCCAGGGAGTATTCATCGCCCAAAGGAAGATAAAGTCGTCTTCAATTATTTGCCATTCTTGTTTATCTGTCATTACCTGATTGCCATACATCTGACAGTCATGGTGGGGTAAAAAAGAAAATCTGCCTCGATAGGTACGGAGTAAACTCATTAGAAACAGAGCATAGACATCAAACCGATATGCGCCCAAAAACCGTAGCTTTTCTGACTCTAGATCGACATCGCTAATTAAACCCCAAGCGAGAGAGAGAAAACTATAGTACTTTTTGTTGTCCTGAGTAACCCTTGCCAGATCGAAATTCTGCTGTCTACCCCTGGCAATAATAAAGGCAGCGTTGAGCGGATCGTAGCTTTCCCCCGCAGCTTCTAGAATTGATTTGGATAGACCGTTGCCTGTACCTCCAGGAATTATGCCCAGAGGCACTTTTATTGCTCGATCGCTATCCTCACGACTCATCAAACCTGCGATCGCATCGTGGATTGTACCGTCTCCTCCGACAATAACTAACTCGTCTGTGGCTGTGAGATTGAGATTGCTAACTAAGTCTTTGGTGTCTGCTGCGCTTTTAGTTTCCGTCACCGTATATTTTAGGTTAGCGCGATCGAATAGAGGACGCACCCGATCGAATATTTTGACAGCTTTTTTCTTGCCACTGTTCGGGTTGATTATTACCTTCAAACATCTTTGTTTGATGTCTGCATTAATTTCTTTGCCGACTAAAATATTATCAATTGCCTTTTGCCACTGCGATCGCTTGGCTGTGTCTTCACAGATGAAATAATATTCTTGCAGTACTCGCTTTTGTTTACCGATTGAGCCAGTTATTTGCCGAGGATAAGCGGATACTAGCAGACAAGGCTGTCCCTCTTCTCCATAGTCCACTAGGGAAGTACCTACTACATCATTTAGATAAAGCTTCTGCTCGATCCCTCCCTGCTGCCAAGACAAATATTCTTTAGTTAAGACAGCCGATTCTATTGTAGTTTCAGGATAGTTAGCTAGCTTACTTTTGAAAATGACGTAGTTTTCCATACAGTTAACTTCAGATAAACAAAAGTTTGGTTTCTGTGACACTAAAGATTAACAGATCGATCGAAAAGCTAATTTGATAATTCTCTCGACGAACAAAAAATATTATGTTGCTGCTGACTGTTGACTGATTTATCTTCTCTTCCACCATATATATACCCCCATCACTAAAGCTAGAAAAGGCATAATTCGTAAAGCCAACCAGCTTATAATTCCTGTCTGTAAGCCACTTAAATTAATTCGACGGTTAGCAGCCTCTTTGGGGCGAATTGAAAGAGTTTCCTTGTCCTCCCCGACCAACCAGCTAATTGAATTAAGCAGAATATCGCCGTTTAGCTGCTGTTCAAACCAACCGTTAGTAGCAAAAGTAGTGCTGCCAAAAACTACCATGCGAGAGAGATTAGACTGTTGACCCTGGGCTGCGATCGCTACATTTAAAGGCCCAGACAGATCTCGATTTACGTCAAAGGTAATTTGTTCGTTACGCAGATCGCTTTCTGCCCAGGTTTGTCGATCTGTTTTGGCGATCGCCACGCTAGAAATTTCTGGTCTAGCAATGACTTTTAGGGGTCTGGCTTCGGGAAAAAGGGAGATACCGTTACGAAAGCTGGCTGTAATGGGGTGTTCACCATAGTCATCAACGATGGCTACAGCAGGACCAAAACCCATCACGTTACCCGCACCCGAACCGTCTACCACCAGGCGATTATCTAATTCAACACCCCAATTTTGCAAAATTGGCGTAATTCCTATATCCGTATTTGGGGAAAGCAAAAGCAGTAAGTTTCCTCCTGCCTGTAAATACTGCTGTAAAGTAGAAACCTCCGCTGCTAATAACTTTCTAGTCGCTCCTGCAATGATAATCAGATTGGCATCGTCAGGAATTTTGCCACTACTCGCCAAATTTAATTCGCGAACTGTATTCCCGCGCTCCTCAAGATTACTGGCTACCTGAGCAAAACCGCCTTCTACTAGGTCTAAAGATCTTTCTCCGTGTCCCTGAAGAAAGTAAATATTGGTTGGGCGATCGCGTTTTATCCGCTCGATACTGTTGGTCAATTTGGTTTCTGTCAGGGTTTCTCCCAACGTTACATTGCCAATCTCTAGCTTTTGCTGTTTGTCGCCATAGTTGAGATAAATTTCACCTAAAGACTGAACTCCATACTGCTGCGCCAAGCCGATTGCCTGTTCGGGATTGACAAAACGATATTTAAACAGATCGCTGTAGCGACGATAATTCTGCAAAAAATCTTCTAATTCCGCATTTGTATTGCGATCGAAGACGATTACCTCCAAAGGTTGTTCTAGACTGGTCACAAGGGTTTGTGATTGTTCGGAAAGGGTATAGACCTGATTTTCGGTAAAGTCCCAACGTTTGCCGTAGCTGATACCCGCCCAGTTAATTGCTCCGACAATTAACAAGACTACTGCCGTTTTGGCGATCGCACCTGCGCTTTCTTTAGTCGAACGCTGTTGCCAAAAGCGATATTTATTGCCCCATACCCAGAGTCTCAACAGTAGTAAAGCCAAACCAATCAGCAGCAAAACTATTGGTGCTATCGACCAACTTCCCGTAACGATGGCTGCAACAATTCCTGCCACGCAGAGGGCAACACCAGAAAACAACAATGCTATATCGATCATAGGAAGTTTACTTAACTGATGGGACTGGTAAGAGTGAGTGCTGACCTGCTTCTACTTACGATTAAGACGTAGAGAATGGATTGATTGAGATGTTAAAAATATTCCTAGAAAAATATAGCTAAAAAATAAGATGAAGTCACCGACCCCAACAATACCCTGAACCAAGTTGTTATAGCTTTCAATTAGAGATAGATGCAGCAGACCAGAGCGCATCCAACCTTGTAAATTATTGGCAATTAGTTCGACAATCCATAATAGGAGAACTATTCCAAAAGTCAAAATTGCTGCCAAAATCGTGCTGTTGGTCAATGAGGAAATAAACATCCCCAAAGACAGCAGACTAGCTGCCAATAAAATTAAGCCTATGTGACCCAAGAGCGGTACGGAAAAGGGAATTTCTGGTTCTGCTCCCCCAAGAGCGATCGCCTCATAAATTAGCGCTGGAAAAATCATGAAGATAAATAAAAACGTCACCGCCAGCAGCTTGCCCAACGCTACCACCCAGTTCGTAATAGGCGAGGTTGCTAGCAATTCCAGCGTTCCTCTTTTTCTTTCTTCGGCATAAAGACCCATAGAGAGGACTGGAACGAGCAAAATGGTTAGTGAACCCAGAATCGCGAGAAAAGAGTTTAAAAACTCTGTTGCCACGTCAATCGAACCGATATCGACTCCTGCCCTCTCACTAATTGCTATCTGCTGGATAATCCCCTGCTCTCCAATCAAAATCTCGATAAAAAATAGCCCAGAAATAAACCAGAAAATTGCTGCCACAATATACGCTAGAGGTGAAGCAAAATATTCCTGTAATTCTCGTTGGGCGATCGCCAAAATATTAGAAAAAATCATTTTTGTTGGATTTGCAAACTATAGTGGTGGGCATCACTGATAAAGAGAAAGTTGTTTTTAGCTGCGGTTGATTATAAATGCCCACCCTACTACTACCTCTTTCAAAATGTTCACTCTAAGATTTATCGCTGTTGACTGTCGAGCGTTGACTATCCACTGCCAAACTCTCTGTCGTGGTTAATTTTAAAAAGACATCTTCTAGGCTAGGACGGGTGCGACGCATTTCATATAGCTGTAGATCGGCATGAACAATAGCTGCTGCAATGTCTTTTCCTGGTTCGCTATTAATGGAGCAGGAGAGTTTTAGCAGATGACGATCTCTCTGTTCTTCTAGATTTAGGCCTGTTGCTGTTACTCCCACAACTCCAGGAATTGCGGATAGCAAGGGAACAATCTTTTCTGTCTGACCTGCTATTTCAATTTCGTAACCAGAATTGCTCTCTAACTGTGCTTGAAGATTCAGGGGTGTATCGATCGTAACTACTTTGCCCTGGTTGATAATCGTGACGCGATCGCAAATCATACTCGCTTCGGGCAAAATATGAGTTGAAAGAATAATCGTATGCTCTCCTGCCAAACTTTTAATTAAGTTTCGCACTTCAATGATCTGTCGCGGATCTAAACCAACAGTTGGCTCGTCCAAAATAATTACGGGAGGTTCGTGGACAATCGCCTGAGCTATGCCGACTCTTTGACGATATCCCTTAGAAAGCTTGCGAATTATAGTATTTTGGCGATCTAGCAGTTGGCATTTGGCGATCGCTTTAGATACTTGACGAATGCGATCGCCCGACCTGACTCCCTTTATTTTGGCAACAAAATGTAAGAAACCTTTAACGGTCATATCGGGATACAGAGGAGGAGCTTCAGGCAAGTAACCGATGTGACTACGGGCTTCTAAAGAACGTCGATGAACATCATAGCCAACAACTCTAGCCGTTCCTGAAGTTGCGGGAAGATAGCCCGCCAAAATTCTCATAGTGGTAGTTTTACCCGCCCCATTTGGCCCTAAAAAGCCAATGATTTCTCCTGCATCGACAGAAAAGTGAATATCTTCGATCGCCGTGGTCGAACCATAAACTTTGCCTAAATGTTCTACTTCGATGGTCTTTTGCGACATTCTAAACTAACTAAATCGAGTTAAATAAACGGCTCGATCGACTTACGAGCAATCGCTAGATCTAATACAAAACGAGCGATCGCAAAACAGATAATGCTCTGTAAGACCAAACCACCTAAAGATAATAGCTCAGATAGAATCAAATTCTTTTCAATTAAAGCCAATCCTCTAACCAGACCAAACGCCAGCACTGCACCATCGTTTAGGTGGGAGTTGCGATCGCTACGAATTACATAACGATAGGTAACGCCAAACAGAAAGCCGCTGACCGTACCGATAGCTAGTTCGATTGCCCAAGTCAGATCGATAGCGACTGCCTCAAACCCCAATTCTGGAAATAGATTTATCGCTAAACTTTGGGCGAGAAAAAAGATCAGTTCGGCAACGGTAAATGCCCCCGCGCCGACTACCCCCGCCTTGACCGATTCGATTCTTTCCGTAACTAAACTAGGCACAATTTCCCACCACAAAATACCGCTTAAGAAGTATGATAGGGTTTATAGTTGCCAAATTAAATAGATATTTCAAAATAAAATAAACAGCATGGATATTTTAACTTTAGGCTGGGTATCAATCTTAGCTTTATTCACCTGGTCGATCGCTATGGTCGTATGGGGTCGTAACGGATTCTAGTCGTGGAAACAAATCAACTACTTAACACCCTCTTTTTAGTAGCTGTAGGTATTCTCGTAATTTTGAGTTTGGGAATTTCATACCTCACCATCGTTCAATGGCGCGATCGCCGTCGTCAGGGACGAGACAAAAGAGGCGGAGCTTAACGGTGTCCGAACATCGCCACTCGATTCAAAGCAATATTTTCAGTCTGGGGATACTATTTATTAGTGTCCCTATTGTTTTAGGTACAGATACCGCATATTGCGGTAAGACCCACAGCTCCACAGCCTCTATCGAGGCAGATCGTCGTCGCAGCGCATCCGCGCACGACTGGAGCGCCGTTTGACGTAAGGCGCAAGGGAATCCTCACCAAGAAACGTCTCTACGAGTTAATAATGCCGAGAAAACAGCTAAAGCTATGGGGTTTGATATCTCGTAAGCCTCGTTGGGGTTTGACGATTCGGGGATGGTTGGGAATCTTGCTAGCAATTGTTCTACTATTTTGTTTGGCACTCTTCAAGCTAGAGGCTTTTTTTTCATATTCTGCACCTGTGGAAGCGCAAGTTTTAGTTGTGGAAAGCTGGATTGGCGATATTCCGCTTCAAGGAGCGATCGCTGAATTTCAACGTCAACCATATCGGCTTTTAGTTACCGCAGGCAGCGATTTAAGAAGAGGTCAGCTTCTATCACAATACAAAGACTATGCTCACCTCTCGGAGGCAACTTTGATTGAGCTAGGTTTCGATCCAGAAAAAATACAGGCGATTCGTACTCCAATTGTCGATCGCGATCGCACTTTAAACTCAGCTTTAGCAGTCAAAAAATGGCTCAAGCAAAACGAAATAGGTCTTTCTGGCATCAATGTCTATAGCGAAGATGTTCATGGTCGCCGTAGTTGGCTAATCTATAGAAAAGTATTCGAGCCAGAGATTCAAGTAGGAGTTATTTCTCATCCTGCCATAAGCTACGATCCAAAACGCTGGTGGACTTCTAGTGAAGGATTTAAACGCACAATAGGCGAATGTATCTCCTATCTATACACTTTATCTCTCTAATCTTCAAATACTACAGTTTGATGTTGGCTATTTTAGAGGATCGCAGCGAATCTCGATAATAAAGCCATCAGGATCGTAGATATAATAGCCTTTTCCCGTCAACCTAGTTACTACGTCGATCGCCATCGGAATTTGCAGGCTTTTAAGAGTTTTTACGGCTGCCTCAAATTCCTGAGGTGCAATATCAAAAGAAAGATGATTGGCGCGGGTAAACTGCTGCTCTGGATCTGGATCTGGCGGGGATAATTCTGGTTCGGCAAACAAATCGAGAATTACGCCATCAGGAGTTCTAAAATTACAGACTTTGCCTGCTGCTACCAGCTTTATTAAAGTCGAAGGGACTTCATCCCCAACAAGCTGATGTAAGCCTAAGATATTGCCATAAAAATGCTTGGATGCATCCATGTCTTTTACATTTAGGGCAATGTGATGTATTTTGCGTAAACTTCCTGCCGTCAAACCTGTAGCTATTTTTCCCTGCACCATAATTTGTTTACCCGCGCTCGATTGATATAGTCATTTTAATTATTCTCTAGCTAAAGAGTCGATCTTTATTATCGATAACGTGCGATCGCCATCTATGAATAAGCAGATGGCGATCTGTTTGAAGCTATGTACAGGCAGCGCTGCTTGCAAAAGCTGAACTAAGCTTGCTATTACCCGAACTGGGGTAGAAGAAGAATATCCCTTTGGGGACAAGTCAAATCCTTATATCGAGCGAACAATGCCACCTTCAATTTAGGTACACTCATTCAGTTTTTTCATCAGCTAAATTTATAGTTTTCAATCTGGCCCATCGGCATATAGCCAATTTTGCGATACATTTTGTTTGATGCCAGATTAGCTAAATCGGTAAAAAGAAAGCAATATTTGTGCTGTTTGAGTAAAAGCTGGCTCATTGTCGCGACGCAAGAAGTTGCATATCCATTGCCTCTATATTCAGGAGGGGTGTAAACCGACTTTACTCGAATTCCGTGGGGAGTTCTTCCGCCACAGGCTGCCATTGATACAACCCTGTTATTGTTTTTCCAAACGTAAAGACCATCTTGTTTGAGATGTCTGACTACCCACTCTCTTGAATCTGCTTCTGATTCATCGACTCCGAGTGCCTCTTTTACAAATGCCTGAATCCAATCGGTTAATAATTCGGTTTCCTTTGACATAGCCAACCTCAATTTGCCCACAGCACGATCGACCGCATTTGTTTTCTTTAGCTGCTGGATCGGCATTACTACTTCTAATTCAACGGACTGTTCCGTCAAATCTTGCCAAGCAGCAACAAATGTTTTCGCTTCTAGTTGAGATGCAGTTATTCCTGCTATGGATCGAGAATTAATTGCCAAATCTTCCGCGATTAGCCTGACTGCTTCTATGTTAGTAGACTTAGATAGAAATAGTTTTCGCCCTGGGATATGGATAGCTGCAGCTAATATAGTTTGCTTTTCTTCGACTAAGGCTAAGTAAAAAGAATTTTGGCGATCGCTATTATACAAACTCAGGCAACTCGCCAATAGCAAGCAGTTAATCCCTTCATTCCGAAGTAGATAACTTTCTACTCGATGATAATACCGACAGACATCGTTAAACCTGATTAGCTTCATTTTTAGTTATTGATAATAATTGCGATCGAGATAGGGTTCGTCTCAACGACTTCCATAAAAGCTGATAGCTAATAGCGCACTACATACGCGCAACTAAAAATAAACTAATAATGAACGTAGCTAAAAAATAACTAATTCTCAAATCATGTCGAAGAAAACATCATCTAATTCATAACCAAACAGTTGCGCCATTGACTTCAAACGCGATCGCTCTTGAATTCCCTGCTCTTTTAACCAGTCGGATAGAACGAAAATTTTGTCCATTACAAATATTTCTAGCGCTTCTGGATTAAACATAATTCCTTCAGTACGGTTAAACTGATGGGGTACGAGCATGGCGGTATAGCGGGCTAGTTCTCCAGATTTCCAATCCAAGAGAAACGGCAGCCAGGGATAGGCAGCATCGAGACGCACAAACCAAAGTCTAATTTCGGGAATTTCCGATAACTCGCGGGGATCGGTTTCTTCTCGTTCAAACTCGATCGCAAACTGTAGCTGCTGTTCGTAGTCGGCAATTTGCTCTAATGCTGGTGCAATTTTGTTTTTGACGATGGATATGTCCAAAGAGGCGATCGATCGACTGTCTAATGTTAGTTTAATAGTCACAATTAATATTACAAAGATAGAGTAAATTTCAGTTTGCTTGAGCTAAAATTAACCATACTAGTTTTTATGATAGACATTTAGCTAAAAACTAAGCTAAAGTGGTAATGACTATGTATAAGTTTAAGTGAGATTATCCTCCCTTATGAAAACCTCTGAGACAAGCCCAAAACCAATTAAGTCGCTAGATGATGCTCTAGCTCGTTGCCAAGAATTAGGTATGCGAGTCAGTCGTCAGCGTCGTTATGTTTTGGAACTGTTATGGAATAATGAGAGTCATCTTTCTGCCAGAGAAATATACGATCTGCTGAACAAAGAAGGAAAAGAAATTGGTCACACATCGGTATATCAAAATTTAGAAGCATTGTCGGCAGGCGGCATTATTGAATGTCTCGAACGTTCTGATGGCAGGCTATATGGCAATATCAGCGATCCCCATAGTCACGTTAACTGCCTGGACACCAATCAGATTATCGATCTGCAAATCGAGCTGCCCGAATCAATTATCAAGCAGATTGAGGAACAGACTGGAGTTTCGATAGTGGATTATCGCATTGACTTTTTTGGCTATAAAGATTCAGCCAACGTCAAGTAGTAGTCGCAATTAAATTTTCCCTCAAGCCAAATCAAAATTTCCTCTTTTATCTTGCAAGGGAATCTATTCAAGATAACTTTTGTAAGCATAGGCAAAGGGCGACTTGTATTCTTTGTTACCAAAATGCGAGAATATTAGTTCTCCGTAGACGGACAAACACGAACAGAGTTCTTCGCCAAGATATATTTGGCTTGGATCGTTGCCGTCTAAACATTAAAGATCCAAAACATCTTTAAAATTCTTTTATATGTCTTAATACATTATTTCGATTCGATAAGCGATCGCAAACGCTAAGATAAAAAAAGAACCTTTAAAACCCCCAACAGTACAACGAAAACAATCCTCCTGGTATTTATTTAAAGAATATGGTTCAGACTCCGATTGAAAAAAAAGTATCCAAAGTAGAAAAATTAAAAGAGCATAGTAATTTTCTTCGCGAACCTCTTTTGACTGAGTTGCAGCAGGATACAACCCACTTTACCGAAGATGCAATTCAAATCCTGAAGTTTCACGGCTCTTATCAGCAAGACAACCGCGATAATCGGGCGAAGGGTCAAGAAAAAGACTATCAGATGATGCTGCGTACGCGCAGTCCAGGAGGATTCATTCCGCCAGAACTGTTTTTGGCATTAGATCGTCTCTCAGACGAGCTTGGTAATCAGACCTTGAGAGTCACAACTCGTCAGGGTTTCCAGATTCATGGCATTCTTAAAAAGAACATGAAGACGGTTATCAAAACCATCTTGAACAATATGGGTTCTACCCTAAGCGCCTGTGGAGACGTTAACCGTAACGCCATGTCTCCTCCCGCACCGTTTAAGAATAAGCCTGAATATCAGTATGCTTTTGAATATGCCAACAACATTGCCGATCTGTTAAATCCTCAGAGTGGCGCGTACTATGAGATTTGGCTGGACGGAGAAAAGGCGATTAGCGCCGAAGAAGCTCCTGAAGTAGTAGAAGCTCGCAAGAGCAAAGGCAGAGGGATGATCGTTGAGAATAGCCCCGAACCTATTTATGGCGAACAGTTCTTGCCTCGTAAGTTTAAAATCTGCGTAACTGTCCCTGGGGATAACTCAATTGACGTTTATACCCACGATATTGGTCTAGTGGTAATAACTAATAAAAAGGGCGAACTACAGGGCTTTAACGTCATGGCTGGGGGCGGTTTAGGTCGTACTCACAATAAGGAAGAAACCTTTGCGCGGATCGCCGATGAGATTGGCTACGTAGACAAAGACGATATCTACGATCTAGTTAAGGCAATTGTTGCTACCCAAAGAGACTATGGAGATCGCTTTAACCGTCGTCATTCGCGCATGAAGTATCTCATTCATGAATGGGGTGTCGAGAAATTTAAAGCCAAAGTCGAGTCTTATTTTGGTAAGGAATTAAAGCCTTACAAAAAGCTGCCAAAATGGGAATATCAGGATTTCTTAGGCTGGTACGAACAGGGTGATGGTAACTGGTTCTTTGGTATTGGCGTAGAAAACGGCAGAGTTAAAGACGAGGGTGCATTCCAGCTAAAAACTGCCCTCAGAGAAATCGTCCAGCAGCTAAACCTGCCCATGCGCCTATCTGCCAACCACAATATCATTCTCTACGAAATTGCTCCCGAACATAAAGCAAAGGTCGAAGAGATACTCAATAATCGGGGCATAATCACCGATCCTAACGCGATCGAGCCTTTAACCCGCTATTCTATGGCTTGTCCTGCTCTACCCACCTGCGGACTAGCTGTGACGGAATCTGAACGCGCTTTGCCAGGAATAACTGACCGAATTAGGTCATTATTGAATAAACTAGGAATGGCAGACGAACATTTTGTGATGCGGATGACTGGGTGTCCCAACGGCTGCGCTCGTCCCTACATGGCAGAGCTAGGATTTGTTGGCAGCGCCCCAGAAAAATACCAAATCTGGCTGGGAGGCACACCAAACCAAACTCAGTTAGCCCAACCTTACGAGCAGAAAATGCCCATAAGTGAGCTAGAAAACTTCTTTGAGCCTATATTTGTCTTCTTTAAACAGAATCGCAAATCTAAGGAAAGCTTTGGTTCATTCTGTAGTCGCGTTGGATTCGCTGCCATTCGTAATTTTGCTGAAAACTACACCATAGGAAGCTATATGGATACAGATACTACCGCTAAACCAAAATTCCGCAAAAATCAGCGCCGTGTTAGCGTTCCTGATAACGTTTTTCCTCGCCTAAAGGAGATCGCCGAAAAAGAAGGCAGACCCATGAATCAGATTATTGCTGATGCTCTCAACGAGTATTTTTCTAAGAGTAAAGAAGCTTAATTGAGAATACTTATTTGATTTGAATTAATTGCAAGGCTGCCAACTGGTAGCCTTTTTTTGTATAGGCTCATTTGTTTTTTTCTAGAAAACTGGCGATCGCCTGAAAATTTGCTTCTCCCTCATCGGCATTAAAGAATTCATCGAGAGGATAATCATAGTCAGGTTCAAACTCTAAAATTATCCGTCCGATATTCGGCTTAACTTGGTAATTTTCGTCTAGTTTGACTCCTTTGATTCTGTCTAGTTTATATTCTTTAATAATGTCTTCTAAAAATATCTTCTTACACCAAATTGTCAAAGTCTGGTTTGGTAGATTGATTTCATAAGTATTGACTATCGGCTCAGTAACAAACCAGAAAAATGTATTGAAAATAAATATTGGTGGCAATCCGATCCACAATCCCACAAAAATAAAATCAAAGCCTTTTATTTTTTGTTCTAGCAGTATTTGCTGATGCAGCTCACCTCTAACAAAAGCATCTAGCCGATCTATTTGATTTAGCTGACTCGACCAGTTCAAAGGATTAAAATTGCGAAAAAGCACTAAAGAAAAAGGGTTGCTGGGGTAAAAATAAGTTTTCTGAAAGCTATTGATATGAATATATGGAGGGTTGGGATTTGCTTTGAGGCGAATTCTGGCATCTTTAGAACCAAAAGAAGCTGTGGCAATCTTTTTAATATTTTTAAATTCTAGATTGGTTAGGTGAGAATTTAAGATAGATTTCTCTTCTAGATGACAGTCAACACGATTGAGAAAATATTTTTGACAAGTTAATGACGATTCTAGAGGACTTAAATACAGACACCAGTAGAGTACAGATATACAAAAAAGCAGTGATATTAAATAGCCAACAAATGATGTAATAGGATACGAAATAAACCTCAGCTTAGTTTTGCTGTGTTCGATAAACTTAATCATGATATTCTACGCTCTTTAATTCTTAATCTTGTAAATAAAAAGAATTAAGTATTTATTAAACAAGTAAAGTTTCTTTTTAGCTCAAGTCTCAATCATGTTGGGTTGCACGTTGTTTAACCCAGCCTACAAAATATTCTGTCTTTAAGACGATCGACGCGATCGCATCTACCAAATACAGTATCGCTTTTTATTCCCAGCTTCAGAGATCGCTTAATAAAGCCCAAGCCAGAAACCTTTCGGTGTAATATAGGGCAACCTGATTGCTGACTCCAAAAGATACGGCATCGAAAGCATGGTCAGCCCAGGGAATTTTCAGGAAAATAGCAGTATTGTCAGTAGAACGTAGTTTTTGATAGAGGCGATCGCCAAATTTAGCCTGTACGACGCGATCGTTACTGCCATAGATTAATAAAGAAGGTGGGAGATGCGGTCTAATATAATTTATCGGCGAAGCTTGGTGATAAACTTCTGGAATCTCTTGTAGTGTTCCGCCTAAAAAGTTACGCATAACAGCACGGGTATCGATTGGGTCGGGAACAGGTGGATCTTCATATCCTTCTGTTAAATTAGTTGGGCCATAGTAGCTGATGACTGCACGAAAAGGAATAGAACTTGGCTGATATGCTACCAATTTTGCCAAATGACCCCCCGCAGATCTACCCATGATTGCTAGCCGATCGCAATTTACCTCTAATTCATCGGCGTTATCTTGAATATATTGCAATGCTGTCTGCACATCTTCTAGTTGAACGGGAAATTGATATTGAGGTGCATGGCGATAATCGATCGCAACTACCGAATATCCTTGCCCTGCCATATAGCGACTGAAGAACTCATCATTATCCGCAGTCCCTCTTTGCCAAGCTCCACCGTAGATGATAACTATCGCCGGATGTTTGCCTACGGTTAGAGGTCGATAGAGATTAAGTTTAAGCTCGACTCCATCGGGATTAGCAAAGACAATTTCTCGTTGAATACGTACCTCCTGAAGAGGTATACCCCGAAACGCATCTAACAAAACAAAAGGTTTAGAACGCATCCTTTCCTTGACCGAGAGAGGAATTTTATCCATAAATTCTCTGCCTACAACTCGCGTCATTTCCTCTGCAAACTGACCATTGGCATTAGGTAGCTGAATCAAAGGCAGACAGCTCAAAAGTAAGCCTAGTAAGCTGGCAGCCAAAGCGACATTCTTCAGCATCCCGAATTTGAATTGAGAAACTGCTAAGAACAAGGCGATCGCATTGAGCAAAATCAACCAAGGACTTATTTCTGGCGCACCCACTCCCAACGGTAGTAGCGACATAGTGGGAGCAGGAATAACAATCCAGAGACTGAGAAATAATCCTATGGCAACCAGGAGCAAAAGAATAATCGACAAGATTTTAATTTGTTTGAGAGTAACATTGACCGTAAGGCGATACAAATATAGACCCGAAGCAATATATAGTCTCTCTCATGCTTAATAATCTTAGTAGCGATCGCTGTTTGGGAAAGAGGCATATTGCGATTGCCGTAAGTCATACAGGTTCGACAATTTAGTATATCAACATAATAAGCGACCGCCTTAAGTGTAAGTTAAAGCGATCGCCAACGATTAACTATTTATTGAAATAAAAAAACTAATTCAGTTAGTCCAAAAGACCGAGATCGTCATCTTCGGCAGAAGGATAAATACTATCGACTACTAACACAGGTTTTTCCGTATATTCAGCTTCAACCTCTTCCTGTACACCTAGATCCCAAGTGAGATCGTAATCTTTTTCAAATTCGGCTTTGATATAAGGGCGCACAACACCAGTAACAACGATGTTTTCGTCTGTTTCGGGAAGAGGTTCTCCTGTCGCGTTGATAATCAGCAGGTCGTCGCCTTCAAACAATTCGTCTTCTGCAAGGGTAAAAGTATAATCGCTTCTGATTTCGTCTACTTCTCCCTGAAGAGCAATTTCTAGATCGTAGAATTTTTCGGGATCTTCAGACACATCTTCAATATCAGGAGATAAAACCATGTTGGTTGCCAAAATTACTGGCTGGTTCTCGTACTCAACATAAAGATCGCGATCGAAAGTCAATCCGTACTCTGCTTCTACATCTGCCAAGATCAATTGTCCTATTTTTCCAGTAACCTGGAGTTTCAAATCCTCTGCCCCTTCAAGCAAAATTTCATCGGCAACGTTAATTACTAGTACTTCGTCTCCTTGAAGAAATCCTTCTTCTTGAAGCACAAAAGAAACGCCAGGTTCGACTTCTTCGACTTCACCACGAACCGTTACTTCTTCTCCTACAGCTATTGATTCATCCTCAGTAATTTCTTCAATAGTTGTGTTGCCATCTACTTCCTGAGCCTGCAATTCAGGACGTTTCGCAGTGACAAAAAGTAATGTAACTATGCCCAAAAATATTGTCGATCCTTGACTAATTAATAATTGATATTTATTCATTTTTGATAGATTACTAATTTATATAATTGAACTTATAAATAATCATCTCTTGTTTCAAAAAAAAACTATCTGTCTAATGAATTATAAATATACGGCTGTCTAGATATATATCTTGGGCAAGATGTATATCTGTTTTTAATAGATTGAGCTAGTAATATTGGCTGATTTATTAAGCAAAATATACAAAAAAAATTATATAAATATGAGGTACTATAAAGTTTGCTATTACTGACTGAGTTACAATCGGGCATCAATCAAAAACTTCATGAAGCAATCTTATGAACACTTTTTACTTGGCTTTATTTTGCCGCAAATAACAAAACTGCCTGAATGTCTTCTAATTCTAAATCCTCATAATCCGCTAGAATTTCCTCGGTTGTCATTCCCGAACTCAAAAGCTCTATAAGAAACCCTACAGGATATCTCAATCCTTTAATACAGGGTTTACCGTGACATATGTTTTGATGAAGTGTAATTCTTTTTAGAAGCTGATTTTCCATGTTTTCTATGGTTAGCTGTTCTACTCTTATTTTATTATCTGTTGTAGCGATCGCCTGCAAAGATATATTAGTAGTTTGACTTATTTAAATAGAAAAATATTCAACCAAACTAACACCATCTAACTGCATCGCTATCTGAAACTCTTCTCCCTGCTGACAGGTAAACTCTAGCTGTATCCAGTCATCGGTATCTTTAGCCTGGGCGGACATACAAGGTAAATTGCTTTGGTCGATAATTTCGATTAACATACCTGCGGGAAGGTAGCTACTATTACCGCCTGGATACATTTGTAGGCAAAGATCGATCGCCTGACTAGACTGTTCGGTAATTCTTAGAACTAAGATTACTTCTCGATCTAGGTTGTTCGATCGCCATTGAACCGTTTTACCCCTGATAACGGTAGTCGCCAGATCGACGTTAGCAAGACTGCGAGTAATTCTACCAGCTAGGATTGTCTCTACTGGCTGCCATTCTGAAGTAAAGATATTGTCTAGCCACTGGCGTAGATCGAGCTTATTCTGTACTTGTTCGATTGTCTGAAATAAGTTTTCAACTGGCTGTAGCTGGGATATAGAGATCGCTTCTGTGGCAAAATCAACCTGTTTGGGCGAGATAAAACCAACAAGTTCTACCTGTTTCAATTCTGCTTCTAACTGCACGACTAAATAACCAATTCTGTCTTCTCTCGCTTCTAGGGGAATCTTGACTTCTTCTTCTCCTAGTAATAAATAGCGACATTCCAGCCTGCCAATATTGGGCAAAATCAGATCCGCAAGATTAAACAAAGCGCGATCGCTTTTTGACCAACAGCTACTATCGGCTAGATTGCTTCTAACACCTATATATTTTAAATAAGTTTGAACGCCACAAACAGCTAGGGTATTAAGATACACCTGTTTACCTTTAGCTGGATTTGCCTGTTCTGAGGCAAACTGTCGGGCGTAATTGTGTGCCTGGGGTTCGAGGGGAATAGTTAATGATTTAATTAGTTTCATGGGTAATAGATTGGCTGATTGATTGCAGCAAAGGCAGACATTTTTGTTTCCAGTGAGAATAGAGAGTCTGATTATTTACCTCTAACTCCCGCGCTATCTGCGAAATCTTCTGGGGTGGTTGTGCGAGTAAAAGGCGAAGTGCCAGACAGTGACAGTTACACTGAGGATGCTTGCGAATAAAAGTCTCAGTTAGGTTTTTATCTATATCTTGTTCTATGTGATTAGCGATCGCTTTACCAATAGTTTCAGACTTTTCTGCCTGCATTTGGGCAATTTGAGTATCTAAAAGACTAAGAGATATTTGCGGATCGGCAATATTGGCAATTAAATCTAAATCTTCTTTAGCGTTCGGATATATTCTATTGGGATCGTAGCTATTGTCGGCAACGTATAGATCCCGTACGCGCCACTTTAAATAACCATTGATCCAAATAACTAAACTCTTCGCTACAGATTCCGTAGTCGCTTTGAAATTACTGATGTTTTTGCACACCCAGATCAAGGTGCGGTTGTAAGCTTCGGGATAGTCTTGGTGAGAGACACGATAGATCCCTGGTAGCTGCTGAATTAGCATCAATAAACGATTAAGACTCGTTCGTCGTTTAGTTAAATTCTCCTGACGACATTCAGCGATTACTTTAATTAATTCTGACTCTAATTCTTGTTCCATAGATCATATTAGCGATCGCAATTAGAAGGCATTATTTTATTTATATATTTTTAGTTGTTCGGCGATGCCTACCCGACAATACTCGTGTTGACTGAATACCTACCCTGTAGAAAACAAATTAAATAAGTTTGCATAAGCCTCAACCTTACTCTGACTAATTGCTTCCAGTCCATATAAAGCGACTAATAAAGATGTCTGTGGATCGGGTTTAGTTGGCGGAGGCAATAATTCAGGGAGAGACTCGCCGATTTCTTTTAAGCCAGCCAGATATTCTTTACCCTTAGTAGTTAAATGACTCGAAGACTGGGACTTTTTACCTAGCCAAGCGGTAGCAGCGATCGCCAGACTCGCTTTAGGCATTAATGCACCGACTAACAATAAAAGATAACGATAGCCTGCCAGTATACCCACTAAAGGTTTTCCAACGGTTAAACCCAAAAGCAACAAGCCACTCATTCCTGCTGCAAGATATTTTTTGCGATCGCCCTTTATATATCCCCGATTGACTAAGGAATGCCGATAGATATTACAGCGATTGGCGATCGCACTTTGCAAACTCGGATCGTCTATCAAAGATCGAACTGTCTTAGGGGTAGAGAGAAGATCGAATACAGCCTGTTCGATCGATTCCAGATGAGACGTATTTTCAAAATAGGTAACAACTTCCAAGCGATCGTCTCGTATTCGGATAAATCCCATTTGGATCATTTCCCAACAGACTAATTCCAGCACACCTGCTTCCTTATTCTGCAAATAGGCAATTTCTTCAGGCGCGATCGTTTCTAACGCTATCTCTCTCTGACACGTAATATTTATTCCTTGTTGAATATTATTACTAGCCGTACTCAAGTGAGCGATGATTTCGCTATAGACAGCCAGAAAATAAGGACGAGATAGTAGAAAAGAAGTCTTAGTTAAATTATTCATATCCGATTAATTGAACTCTACACTTATTAATCAGGTAGATTTCAAAAGTTTATGAAAACTGCGCCAATATTTTTCTTAAGCGATCGCCAAAAGCCTATCCATGTATAGGGTAGATAAAATCATTTAAAGTCCAACTAGCTGGTAAGCAATTAACCCATCTGTGTTCATCTGCGGACACAAACGCACAAAAAAAAGAAGCCCCAAGCATAAACTTGCGACTTCCATTACTTTACGGGCGTGTCTTGGTACGCCTCTTCTTACTCATTATCAGTTCAACCAACCCTTTAGACGACGGGCGACTTGAGGACGACGTAGCTTACGCATAGCCTTACTTTGAATCTGACGCACTCTCTCACGAGAAAGACTAAACATCCCGCCAACTTCTTCGAGGGTATAAGGCTGACTAGTAGACAAGCCGTAACGGAGACAAATTACATCCTTCTCTCGCTGAGTCAAAACATCATCTAAGACATCAGTGATTTCCTGACGCATCATAGTTTCATTCATTCGATCTTCGGGTAGCTGAAGATCGCTATCTTCTAACAAGTCCACCAATTCCGTATCCTCTGCCTTACCCACCCGATGATTGAGAGATAGAGACTGGCGACGCAATTCCATTAGCTGACGCAGTTGTGGAGGAGTTATCTTCAACTCTTCTGCCAATTCATCTTCACTGGGGTTGCGCTGAAGACGCTGCTTGAGATTACGCTGGGCTTTTTTAAGCTTATTTAACTTCTCGACAATATGAATCGGTAGGCGAATAGTACGGGCATCATTAGCAATCGTGCGAGTAATTGCCTGACGAATCCACCAGTAGGCATAGGTAGAGAATTTATAGCCTTTATTTGGGTCGAACTTTTCAGTAGCTCTATTTAAGCCGATCGCTCCCTCTTGAATCAAGTCCAGAAAAGGTACGCCACGGTTGAGATATCTTTTGGCGATCGAAACGACCAAACGTAAATTAGAACGAATCATCTTGCGTTTGGCAACCTTGCCACGATACTGCAAAAGCTCTAGCTGCTTTAGTTCGATTCCCATTGCTGAGGAAATTTCTGCTTTAGAAGGTTGCTGCTCATTTTCCTCGAACAACTTCTGCTTTGCTTTTTCTACTGCCAACATCATCTTGACATCATTTGCCAAAATAATTTCTTCTTCAGCCGTTAGCAGAGGGTAACGAGCCATCTCTTTGAAAAATGCGCCAATATTATCTTCTAGAGGCAGCTTACGCCGACTTCCACTACCTTTACCCTGGCTTTCGCTGGAGTATTCCGCTTCTACGAGTTTTAAATCTTCACTTATATCACTAGGAACATCTTCAACAGTAATATCTGTAACGTGGGTATCGTTCAATTTTGCTGTAGTCATGGTCTTATTTCCTCTATTGCTAAAAAATACTTTTGGTATTTGGCGGAAAATATATAATTAGTTTTGAATCAAAAAATGAGTTTATATCCAGATTGCTTATCTTATTTATTTGTCGGAAATATATTTAGGAGAAGGGATAAAACAAAAATGATAAGCACTGTAACTTTTTTTTCTTAAAAATTGTTTTTTGTTATCTAAGCTTTACTTTTGACTCTTAAACTCTCACGTTTCAGGATTTTTTTGGCAAAACCATAGCTTTTCTTAATGTTATTTTTGACCCAAATAGAGTAAATCAATTGTTTGGGAAGATAATAATACTGAGCTATGTCTAATAGGCGATGGGACTTACGACAGAATCAACTGTTTTTGATTAAAACCATTTGTCTAGTATTTTTTTAAGGCAATATTCTAGTAGTTTTTCATGAAATTAAGTAAAAAAATGTAACCCTTTTTACCTGAAAGCAAATATTGTAATGAAGCGATGACTAAGAATATATTTGCCAATGTATTATTTTTAACACCTAAATTGTAGATGTTTTTATAGCCAATTAATGTCGTCAAAAATACAAAAAAATATTGTTAAATTAAAACACACAATTACTAAAATCCAGAAATTCCTAATTTTAAAACTCTAAGGCTATTGCTCTGTATGCTTCAGAAGTTATTGCAACAATGCCCTTTTTTATTTCTGCTTTTAGATGAAAATTGAATTTTGAAAGCTATGAGAGAGAAGTAAGCTGGACTAAACAAACGATCGCACATAAGTAAATATCAGCAGAAAATATTATTGTTTGGGGAAGCTAAATTAGTTATCTGAAAATAAGCAAGTCGCTTTGTATAAGAACTGCAGGTGCGATGTATCTTTTATTGCATGGGGTCTGCCCTAAATGATTCTCTTTTATGACCAACTTTGCGATCGCCCGTCGGCTCGGTAAATTTACTGCGAACCTGAGTAAATATAGAATAGTATTTCTGTACGTCTAACTAAAACCAAGTTTTAATGCTAACTAGTACCAATTGGGATTCGTCATCCAAAGATAGCAGCGATCGCTCTGGCGAAGTTACGCAAGACACTCTTTACACCTCGGCAATCCAAACCAGCTTATTAGCAGCAGAACCAGCCACCGATTACACTCTCAAGCCTCAGCAGTGGGTGGAGGTTTTAGTCGATGCTCCTGGAACTCAAGGACTATATACCTATAGTTTGCCTGGGGAACTAGACGTACGTTCGGGCGATATTGTCAGCGTTCCTTTTGGAATGCAGTTAATTGGAGGAGTAGCAATAAGATTGCCAGATGCTCCGCCTGCAGGTTTAGATCCTGCTAAAATTCGCCCCATCGAAGACGTAATCACTTCAGGCTTTTTTCAAGATACCTACTGGCAACTGTTAGAAAAAATTGCCGACTATTACAGTACCGATTTGATGAGCGCGATTCGAGTCGCATTGCCTCCAGGATTACTAGGGCGATCGCAAAGAAGGGTGAAATTAAGTTTGGATTTGCCCAACGGTGCAGAGACGTTTTGTAGTCTAGTGGCGGGCAAGGTTTTAAGACTGTTACAGAGCCAGAAAGACGGAGATTATAGCGTTAACTATCTCCGCAATCAGGTTAAGGGGGCAAGTCGAGGCATAAGAGAGCTGAGTAAACGTGGTTGGATCGAAAACTATCTCGAACCACCCAAGCGAGTCAAACCCAAGCTGAAAACTGCCGTCACTTTAGCAACAAATAGTTTGCTGGAGGATTTAACCAGTCGCCAGCAGGAAATATTGCAGCTACTCAAAAACAGAGGCGGAGAACTGTGGCTTAAGGATTTAATCGAGCTATGCCGTACTACTTCCGCGACGATTAAAAAGCTAGAGGCCAAGGGATATTTAATTCTCGACCATCGCGAAATTCTGCGTAAAGAACAGGGTATCCTACAGGCAGCAGATAAGCCTAAAGAACTCAGTCAGGCTCAAGCTGATGCCTTAGCAGTAATTAACTCTCGATCGGGCTACGCTCAAATCTTGCTCCATGGCGTAACGGGATCGGGTAAGACCGAAGTATACCTGCAGGCGATCGCGCCTGTTTTAGAACGGGGTAAATCGGCATTAGTCTTAGTGCCTGAAATTGGCTTAACTCCCCAGCTTACCGATCGCTTTCGGGCGCGGTTTGGCGATCGTGTCTGTGTTTATCACAGTCGGCTATCTGCGGGAGAACGTTACGATACTTGGCGACAGACGATTCAGGGCGACCCTCAGGTAGTAATCGGTACGCGCTCGGCGATCTTTGCCCCTTTGCCAAATTTAGGCTTAATCGTTTTAGATGAAGAACATGATTCTAGTTTTAAGCAGGCTCGTCCCGCACCGACCTATCACGCTCGTAAAGTAGCTCAATGGCGGGCGGAGTTAGAGAACTGCCCGATGATTTTGGGTTCTGCCACTCCTTCGTTGGAAAGTTTGGTAGCAATGGATAATGAACAATTAACCGACAATAATCACTATCTAGCTTTACCCAAAAGAATTGCCGATCGCCCTCTACCCCAAGTATCCATTATCGATTTGCGCCAGGAATTGAGTCGGGGCAATAGATCTATTTTTAGCCTCTTTTTACAAAAAGCGATCGCCGAGATGCAGGAACAGGGACAGCAGGGGATTTTATTCATTCCCCGTCGAGGACACAGCACCTTTGTTTCCTGTCGCAGTTGTGGCTACGTGATGGAATGCCCCGACTGTGATGTCTCTCTTTCCTATCACCATGCCCATGAGGGGGCAGCCAAACTCTTGCGCTGTCATTACTGTAACCATACAAAAGTTCAGCCTGAGATTTGTCCCGAATGTAATTCTCCTTACCTCAAGTTTTTTGGTAGCGGGACGCAAAAAGTGACTCAGGAACTAGTCAAACTATTTCCCGATCTCAAATGTATTCGCTTTGATAGCGACACCACCAGAAACAAAGGGCAGCACCGCCAGCTAATCGATCGCTTTATCCATAAAGAAGCAGATATTTTGATTGGGACGCAAATGCTAACCAAAGGTTTGGATATTGCGGGGGTAACGCTAGTGGGCATTGTGGCAGCAGATGGGCTACTGCACCGCAGCGATTATCGAGCAGCCGAAAGAGCCTTTCAAACGCTGACTCAGGTAGCAGGTAGGGCAGGCAGAGGGGATCTGCCAGGGAAGGTGGTTTTGCAAACCTATTCCCCCGAACATCCCGTAATTCAGGCAGTTAAAACCCATAACTATCGGGATTTTAGCGTTACCGAACTAGAACAAAGAGCCGAGCTAAACTATCCTCCCTACGGCAACTTGATTTTAATTAAGCTGAGTAGTGTCGATGAGCGAGAGGTGGAACAGGCTGCGGAGAAGCTGGCAGATCGATTAATTGAGATTTTAGATTCAGAGTACGAAATTCTCGGTCCTGCCCCCGCGAATATCATGCGGGTTGCCCGTCGGTATCGCTGGCAAATTCTGCTAAAGTTTTCGCCTACAGCCAAAGACAATCTGCCCGACTTAAATTTATTGCGATCGCAACTACCAAAAACTGTCAGCATGACCATTGATGTCGATCCTCTAGATATGGAGTAGTTGAAAAAATAGGGGCAAGAATCCGATCCTAGATCGAAGTCAAATATTAAATTGTCCACCTAGATCGAGACTATGGCTGTATAACTAATTATCATTTATTTAATCTGGGAGATTGTAGATAATTATGAATACGGCATCCAAGGCAATTGCTTTTGACTATATAAATCTTGGCTCATTACCCGAAGTCTGGCGACAAACCGCCAACAAATTTGGCGATACGATCGCTCTACAAGATCCTCATGCCAAGCCACAGGTAGAAATTAGCTATCGAGATTTGGCAGGTCGGATCGAGCAGTTTGCATCGGCACTACAGGCTTTAGGTATCCAGCCACAGGCTAAGATCGCCCTCTTCGCCGATAATAGTCCTCGCTGGTTTATTGCCGATCAGGGAATTATGGCGGCAGGTGCAGTAGACGTAGTGCGCTCTGCTGGTGCAGAACAGCAAGAACTAGCCTATATTTTGGAGAATAGCGACAGTACGGTATTAGTCGCCGAAAATCTTAAGACTCTGAGCAAACTGAGTTCTGAATTAACTAAGCTGCCAATCGAACTAATTATTCTCTTGAGTGATGAAACTCCCCAATCAGATAGTGAAATTAAAACTCTCAACTATCAGCAGTTGATGGACTTAGGGCAAAATAACCAGCTACAGCCGATCGAACAAAACAAAGATACTCTGGCAACCCTGCTCTATACCTCTGGAACGACAGGTAAGCCTAAAGGAGTCATGTTGACCCACGGCAATTTGCTGCATCAGGTCAACTATGTCAAAACAGTCTTTCAGCCCTTGCCAGGAGACAAAATTCTCTCGATTCTGCCAAGCTGGCACGCTTACGAACGAGCAGCCGAGTACTTCTTTTTATCTCAGGGATGCACTCAGATATACACTTCTATTCGCTACTTTAAGCAGGATCTCAAGCAGTTTCAGCCAACTTATATGGTAGGAGTCCCTCGCCTCTGGGAATCTCTTTACGATGGGGTACAAAAGCTTTTAAGCGGACAGTCCGAGTCTCAGCAAAAGTTAGTCAAGTTTTTTCTGAAGCAGTCGGAAAGCTATATCATGGCGCAGCGTATTGCTAACGATACGAGTTTGGAACACTTTGACGCTTCTAGCGGTACGAGAGCGATCGCTAAAGCCAAGGCTGCTGCTCTTTATCCCGTTCATGCCCTAGCAGATAAATTAGTCTATCGTAAGATTCGTGCGGGAATTGGCAACATTAAAGCGGTGTGTAGTGGTGGCGGTTCGTTAGCTAAGTATCTCGATGATTTTTATCAGACGGTTAATGTCGATGTCTTTGTCGGCTATGGACTTACCGAAACTGCCCCAATCACCAATGCTCGTACCCCATATCATAATATTCGTGGCTCGGCAGGCAGACCTTTGCCCGAAACCGAAATTAAGATTGTCGATCCCCAAACTAAAACAGAATTGGCTCAGGGGAAACGAGGTTTGGTTTTAATTCGCGGTAGTCAGGTAATGCAGGGTTACTACCAAAATACCGAAGCGACGGCAAAAGCGATCGATGCAGAAGGCTGGTTTGATAGTGGGGATCTTGGCTGGCTTACGCCCTATGGCGACTTAGTATTGACGGGTAGAGCCAAAGACACAATTGTCTTGACTAATGGGGAAAATATCGAACCCCAACCGATTGAAGATGCCTGCGTTCGCAGTGCGTATATCAATCAAATTATGCTGGTGGGGCAAGACCAGAGAGCATTGGGCGCGCTGATCGTGCCGAACTTAGACATTCTAGAACAGTGGGTCACAGCCCAAAAGCTAGATCTAAATTTACCTACTCCAGAAGCGACTATGGAAGAAGTTGCCAAGAGCGATCTAAATCATCAGGCAGTTATCGATCTATACCGTCAGGAGATAACTCGTGAAGTTAAAAACCGCCCAGGATATAAAAGCGACGATCGCATTTCTGACTTCCGCTTTATTGTCGAACCTTTCTCGCAAGAGAATAATCTCATGACTCAGACATTTAAAATTAAACGTCCTCAAGTAAGAGCTAAATATCAGAGCTTAATTGCTGAAATCTTTGCTAATTAGATATTCAGATAACGTCAACCTTTTAAAATCCAGGCTTTTGTTCTACAGTTTCTGCCGACTGAGCAGATTCTAAAGCACCTGCAAAATCATAAAATACTCGATTCCCTGCATCAAAAGTCGGTTTTTCTGCGCTTCTAGTTAAAGCCTTATTTTGACTAGGAGCTTTCCGAAAAGCCATAAAATCGTCCAACACTTGATTGGGATCGTCTTCAGTTTGTAAGGTAAACAAAAGATCGTCTTCTTCGCATTTAGCACCTTCTTTTTTGACACTACAGACAACATCTACCTCTTTATCTGTAATCCATTGAGCACGATCGACCGTAATGTATTCTAGAGAGTCGCGATCGTAGATAGCTTGAAATCGATTAGAAACTTCCTGACAGCGTTTTTCAGGAGTCCACTCTCCACCAAAATAATTGTTTTTTGGATCGAAATAAATAACTGTTAATGCTTCACTAAGTTCGGGATTGTTAACGACTATTGCGGGAACTGTTTCTCCGTTTAATTCACTTGTATCGCAACTAAAAGCTACTCGTTCGGATGCATCCGCTTGGTTTGACTGGCTACAAGCAGAACATGCAAACAATACATAAACAGCCAACGATAAATTTTTAAAATTCATAACCAAAAGCTTTTTGAGCAATATTTGTAAACCTAATAGAGCTTAAGATAGTACAAAAGAGGTTTTAGCTATTGATGAGCAGCCGAGGATCGTATTAAAGCTTAATAACATCGGATCTTCGATTAATTTTGCTTCGAGAAACGTCACTTATACTTTTAAGATTATGTCAGCCAAGAAAGAAGCTTCAAGCTATATAGTAAATAGATGTGTAGCGTTAAGGCTCTATGAAGGAAATAATCGGGGGACACTTTCAAATAGTCAAGGAATTGGCTAGCGGAGGTTTTGGTCAAACATATATAGCCGAAGATATTCATTTGCCCGATCGACCTTTGCGCGTGGTCAAGCTTCTCCGACCTTTAACCACAGCAGGGTCGGAAATTGTTCCTTTAGCCAAAGATCATCCCACTTTTCATATTGCTCGACGTTTATTCGATCGAGAGGCACAAATTTTATACAAACTAGGAATACACGATCGCATTCCTCAGCTTTTCGGTCACTTTGAAGATGAAGAAGATTTTTTCCTCGTTCAGCAATTGATTGATGGTAACAATATTAGTGAAGAAATATCAGATAAACAGCTAGACCAAACCCAGACAATCAATTTATTAATTGATATCCTGACTCCTCTCGCTTTTGTCCACGAACAGAAAGTCATTCATCGAGACTTAAAGCCAGATAATTTGATTCGACGCAGCAGCGATCGCAAAATTGTTTTGATTGATTTTGGCGCGGTTAAGGAAGTTATTTCCCAAACGACTATTAGCGATCGCCAAGTTCGCACCATCGCCATCGGTACTCCTGGCTATATGCCGATGGAACAAGGTAATGGAAAGCCTACTTTAAGTAGTGATGTCTATGCCGTGGGCATGATTGGTATTCAGGCTTTGACTGGTTTACACCCCACTTTGATTCCTAGCGATCCGATGACGGGGGAGATTCAGTGGCAAGAGAACTTTGAAGTCGATCCCAAGCTAGCAGTAATCCTCAATAAAATGATTGCTGACGATTTTCGCCAACGTTACAAATCGGCACAAGAAGCTTTAGAAGCATTTCGCAGCCTACAAAATCAGCCCGATCTCCAATCCGTTAGTTCTCAGCCTGTAGAGACTTTTGTAATTGACAATAAAGCTACGGAGATCGATATAGAAGGGACAAAAAGTAAGATTAATAAAAAACTTATCTTCTCAATACTTTCTCTGTCCGTAGCCTTGGTCACAGGCTATATAATTCTAACTCGCACTTTAGACCAAACTAAAACGAATAATTCGCCTTCTTCTCCAGAAAAATCTGAAGATGCAGTCCCCGCATTTTGATTTGCACAATTTAATTTACGCAATTATCTGTCACTTTCTAATTATTGCTTTTACGATTAATCAGATTCACCAATCAAGCTGAAAGCTGCCCAATTAAAAGGATCTTTGTGTTTTTTCATGGTTTCTAACATAGCAGCCCGCAAGGCTTGAGCTTTATTTGCTTCTTGGTCGAGATTTTGATAAAAACTTTTCATTAATGTCGCAGTTGGCTCATCGGGAATTGTCCACAGAGATGCCACTACACTGGGCGTTCCCGCAGAGAGAAAAGAACGAGATAGTCCAATCACCCCATCATCTCTAACATCTCCTCTAGCTGTTTCACAGGCACTTAATACAACCAAGTCTGCATTAAGTTGAAGATCGAAAATTTCACTAGAAGTCAACCAACCATCATTACTACTATCGGGAGTAAGAGCGATCGCGCCAGGAATATCCAAATCTTCAATGTCTTCATGATCGATAACGGCATGAGTAGCAAAGTGTAGCCTGTTTGACTGGGATATTTGTCCTAAAATCGATGTTTCTGTAGCTTGACTGCCCATAATTGGCTCAACATTCAAAATTTGAGCAATATCCCGCGCTTCCTGTTCTGCCCCTGGCAAAGAAACTAAATTTGCTGGCATTTCAGGGTTACCAACTACTAATGTTGATTCAGATGTAGAATTTGCTTGTTGTAATGCTTGACTTTTTTGTGATGCGAGAGCCAAAAACTCAATTGCTGGGGAAGTAGAAATAGTATGCTCCTCTATCAAATATTTGCCCCACCAATTTTGTAATGCGGCAAAAGGTACAAGAAACATCGACTCATGGGGGATAAACACCACTTCTGCATCTTTATCTTTAGGTAAAGATTTGGCAATGGGATCGATTAACAACTTATGCAATTCTTTCAAAGATTTGTGGTCAGAAGAGCCTGAAGCCACTCCTTGGTGCCAACTGTTAGTTAAATCTTCTACAGAAGTATCTCTTTTACTGAGATCGACTTCTTCAAATACAACCTCTCCTGTAGGTTGCACTACCCAAATCAACAACTTATCTTCTTGACCTTGAAATTTACCAAAGCTTTTATCGCGAATAATCGAATACTCAACAATGGTGACATTTTGCTGCTCGGCTATTTGCTTTATTTCCTCTATTTTTAGCGATTTTATAGCAGATGTTGATGATGGTGCTACATCTTTTTGCTCATAGCGATCGCAATTAATACTCTGTTGTATGAGTTGAAGTTGTTCTGGGGATAATCCATCGGCTTGTTGATTTATCTGCTGGCAGTAATTTGCCATCGGATCTTGTGTGCTTACTTCAGGAGCAGAATTAGATGCTAATTTTTTTTCTAATAAATCTATCGTGACACGAGCGCGTCCAGACTCAGATGCTTCTAAAGCTTTCTCAGGAAGATTATTGTCAATTAAAACTTGTTGTAATAAGGCAGCAGTCGAGGCAGAATTGGCAAAAGTCTCAATCGCATGTTTTTCACGATTAATAACGTTAAGCCTTTTAAAGTCAGAAAAATCGAAAAGGTGTGAAACACCGACAGAAGGCATTAGTTTTCGTGTCGCTAAATCTTCAGTTCTCGAGTTCTCAAATGCTTCATAGGCTTTTTTGAGATAAGTTTCTGCTTCTGATAATTTTTGCTGCTTCCATAATGCTGTACCCATTAAAGCGTTAGCATCTCCCAGATCGTCTGCATCTAAGGAAGCTGAATCGGCTAATACCTTCTCTGCATAGTCTACAGCTTTGTCATAGTCACCCATTGCACCATAAACATTACCTAAAGATATATAGGCAGACTGCATATCCCCTAAATCTTTGGCTTCTTCTGCTAGTTTTTCTTCCTTTTGAAATTGTTTCAAAGCCTCATTATAATTTCCTTTTTGATGATGAGCCTTGCCTAAAAAAAGCCAAGTTGCTTCGCTCTGAGAGTTAGCTCTACCTTGGTTTTTTAACAGAGCTAAATGTTGTTCTAGATAATTTATGGCATCATCATATTGTTCGTTACCCAAATTTGCTATCCCCAGCATCTGCAAAGAATCGAGCTGCATGTCTACATTTTCAGTCTCCTCAGAAATTTGTAATGCTAGTTTCAGCCGAGGAATAGCATCTGCATAATTGTAATTAGACATATATAAACCCGATCCATATATCAGCCTGGCTGGATTATCGTCTACTTTGGCTGGTGGTTTGGATTCAGTTACTAAATCTGATTGAGACGTATCGGTAGATTCAATAGGAGTTTGTGTTGTTGACTCTGGAGATTTGGAACTGCATGACATCAAAACACTGCTCAATATAAAAACCAACAAAAACTTTAAGTTGAAACGTTTCATAATAGATGTTTTAAAAAGTATTACAGAAAAAGTATCATGGCAAACTAACAATACAAATCATCTACACAATCAATTAAGACTATTCAACACAAGAGTTAATAAACTGGATTAAATTCCTATAAAAACTATCTAAAATGAATTTTTTAAGCTACAACTAAAAAGATTAAAAATTCAGGGAATAACCTAGTCATACTAGAAAATAGCCTGTAACCTTTAAGCTTGATCCCAGTAAAGAAATAAAGAAGGAGTCGAAATCGTGGATTATTCTAACGCTAGCTTGCTTTTAAAACGCCCAGTGACAGTCAAAGCTATTGTTACGGCTCAATGGAAGGAAGAAGTAACCCAACAGCTGCAAAAACAAACGGCGCAGCTAGACCAGCAGATGCAGCAGATAGAAATGCAGGGAAAAAGAACTATCGAAGAAATCACCAAGCAAATCAAAGATCCAGCTAGTCCTCAACTCAAAAAGCAGACTGACAATATTATGGGGCAGGTCAATCAGAAAAAAGCGGAAATGCTGGAAAAGAAAAATCAATTTTTGCAGCAGTTGCAGCAAATTCAACTATTAGAACTAGACCAAGAAGTAGTCCAGGCACAGATGGAAAGCTTTTTTAGACTAGAGAAAGGAGACAATTTGGTCAAAAAACTCAATGTTGAAGTTGTTTTACGGGATGGAGTAGTTGAAGAAATTCGAGGCGAAGTTTAAATTTCGCAGCATAACGTTGCTTTATTAAATAAATATAAAAGTAACTACCCTCAAAAATTTAAACCTTCTTAAACACTCTTGTTTCTAAGAAACGATACCCTGAAAATTAGTAATGAAAACTGGTACGTATTGAGGGAGCAAGTTGAGTATAAAAGCGATCGCCCATAAGTCTTCAAGAGTGATATGTTTGGGTGAAATATTGTTTGATTGTCTTGCTGACGATCTTGAGAAGTCTATTTCGGAGGTTTCCTCCTGGACACCCTATCCAGGGGGCGCACCAGCTAACGTTGCTTGTGCCTTAGTCAAGTTGGGTACTCCCTCAGCTTTTATTGGGTGTGTTGGTAAAGATGAAAAAGGTCACGAACTAGTCGATCTGCTTAAATCTATTGGAGTTTCTATAAGTGGCGTTCAATATAGCGATCGCTTTCCCACTAGAGAAGTTTATGTTACTCGCACAGCCGATGGCGATCGCACTTTTGCAGGCTTCGGTGAGCGAAAAGCCAATGAATTTGCCGATGCTTATCTGCAAGCCCAGTACTTGCCCCCAGAGTTGTTTTTAGAGGCTGAGTTTCTAGTTATTGGAACTTTAGAATTAGCCTACCCCCAAACTCGTGCAGCGGTTTTTAGAGCCTTGGAATTAGCCGATGAATATCATCTTAAGATAATTCTTGATGTTAACTGGCGACCGATGTTTTGGATTGACGAGCCTGAAGCACTCCCCTTGATTAAAAATCTTTGGCAATATGTAGACTTTGTCAAATTAGCAGCAGAAGAAGCCCAATGGTTATTCAACACTACTGATGCAGGCGCAATTACCCATCGTCTTAACTCCGTTGAGGGAGTTTTGGTTAGCGATGGTGGTGCGAGAGTTAGCTATTGTCTGAGCGAAAACGAAGGTGTGGTTAACCCAGTCAAAGTAGCCACCAAAGATACCACAGGGGCAGGAGATGCTTTCTTAGCGGGTTTCATCCATCAATTATGTCAATATAGTAATCAACAATTACAAGACCCTCAAATAGCTAGAAGCATTGTGGAGTATGCCTGTGCAGTGGGAAGTTTGACTACTATGAAATCTGGCGCGATCGCTGCCCAGCCAACAGTCGAAGAAGTTGAAGCATTTGTTGGATCGCAGTAAGTGAATAGATTGAAACAACGCCAGCTATCTGTAAGTAAGCACTTTAGAAATAACTTGTGATCCACAAAATCGAAGCATCATCAATATTAAATATCAATTATGGTGGGCATCAACCAATCAATTTTCGCGTTTAATATATTTTGTGATGCCTACTCTACAATCCTCTTAATGCTTCGGTGATTTCTAGTAGGCAAAGATAAAACTATCGTCTCACATTCTTAATCAGATTATCTTGCCCACCCTTTGCCGATCGCTTATTGCGTTTTAATTCTCGCCCAGAAACCTTTTATTGCCAATTTTTGCACCATACTTTGAGCGTTAGCTTCTTTACTAAATATGCCTACTTGAATCGTGTCACCTTTAATAAAGGCAGTGGGTTCAATATCTTTTACCTGCTGTAGTAATTCTTGCTCGCTTCCGTATACTTCTACTCGATAACCTTGAGCTTTAATTAGCTGTTCGGTATTAGAAATAGCTTTACCGTCAGGTGCTTTAAAAGTGTATTCTCTAGAGCTAGTCTTGCCGTTTGATTTGGAAGTTTGAGCCAGATAAAAAGATTTATTATGAGCAGCAAAATGATTATTTTCTATGGCATTTGCTGGTATCAAAGCGATCGCACTCAAGCAAACGCTGCCCAGCAGAGATATGCAGGATTTATAATATGTAAAATTCATAAGATTAAATGGTAACAACAAGATAAGAGTTTTATTTAGCTGTTTGAAATAACAGTTTAATCTGATAGCTAAGATATTCTACTAATAGTATTATTTGTTTCTTTTGTCTACTCTTTAAAATTTCTTACATCAAAACTTTATATTTAGCTTTAAATAGAGTTAGTACAGATCGAAGCATCAAGATCGAAAATAAAATAAGATATAGAGATAGTTTACGTATCTTCGGAGATATTGATTTAATTATCTCCCTTCGTAATGCGAGCAATCGCATTATAAAAGACGCAAAACTATATATTTTAGAAAGTACCCCAGTATTTCCCAGAAGTTAGCATTTATAAAATAGTTCCATGAATAAGGTCGTTGTCGGCTTATCAGGTGGCGTAGACAGTTCTGTCGCTGCTGCCGTATTACATCATCAAGGTTACGAAGTTGTTGGTCTTACCCTGTGGCTAATGAAGGGCAAAGGTCAATGCTGTTCCGAAGGGATGGTGGATGCTGCAAGACTATGCGAAGAATTAGACATCCCCCATCATATTGTCGATAGTCGAGATGTCTTTAAAGAAAATATTATTGATTATCTGGTAAACGGCTATGAGGCAGGGATAACTCCTCTTCCTTGTTCCCAATGCAACCGTGCGGTGAAGTTTGCGCCGATGTTGGAATATGCGAAGAAAGAATTAGGAACAGATAAAATAGCTACGGGTCATTATGCTCGCATCAATTACGACGAAAAAAGCGATCGCTATCAACTGTTAAAGGCAGTCGATCCTAATAAAGATCAGTCTTATTTCCTCTACGACTTAACTCAAGAATTACTTGCAGGTTCGGTATTTCCTCTGGGTAATCAAACTAAAGAAGAAACTCGTCGAGTCGCTGCACAATTTGATTTGGCAACAGCAGAAAAGCCTGAAAGCCAAGACCTATGCTTGGTAGAAGCCCACGGAAATATGCAAACCTTCTTAGACCGTTTTATTAAGCAAAAAGAAGGAGAGATTGTGGATATGTCAGGCAATGTTTTGGGCAAACATACAGGAATCCATCACTATACGATTGGACAGCGTCGAGGTTTAGGGGTTGCTGCACCAAATCCTCTATACGTGGTTAAATTAGATGCGGTGATGAATCGGGTAATAGTTGGCGATCGCAATTCTGGTGGACGTACTGAATGTACTGTAAATAGAATGAACTGGGTTTCTATTGCTGAACCGACTTCGCCTATTAGTGCAGAAGTTAAAATTCGCTATCGTTCAAAACCTGTTGTGGCACAAATAATTCCTCTGGGAAACTCCCGCATCAAAATTACGTTTGACGAACATCAGTTTGGCGTAACTCCTGGTCAAGCAGCCGTACTATACAGTGACGATCTCGTACTTGGTGGGGGAATTATTGAAGTAGAAGCAAAACAAGAACAAGCTTGATTTTGTTAGTCAAAATTGCTGATTTGGAGCGATCGCTTTATGTATCTATTATTAGCATCAAATAAAATAGTGCTAGTTAGATATTGTTAGCGATCGCTTTTGTTTTAAAGATTAATAATTAACTTTCTAACCATTGAATTTTATTAATCTTAATTAGGGTAGATTAATCAGCGTAAATCGTTGCTACAGTTGGCTCGTTATTAACTTTAATAACGACATCTTGCAAGTCGAAAGCGGGACTATTTTCATTCTCTGTACCAAGCTCAACTAACAATAATTCTTCATATATTTCAAGATCGTCAAGCATATTTTGAATTGAAGTTTGCTCGTACAATCCTGATATAGTTGGCACAGCATCATCAGGAGCAAGAACTAATTCACTAGGAAGAGATAGACCACACGCAGCATTACCAACTGTTTTATATTCAAAAGTCAAATCTTCTACAGAATCAACTTCTAGCAAGACTTTTTCATTTACTGACATAGTTTTAATCAGTTCCCCATTATGAGAAACATCAACTTGAATATCTAATTTACTAGCAATATCAGCAGTACATTGAATTTGAGAAGCAAAGTATAAAAGTTCAATCATGGTTTTAAAAAAATTACAGTTTATTAAAGTGAGAAAATAATCTTATGTTCAGTAATAACTTTTAGTTAATAGAAAGAACATGTGTGTAAGATTACTTACTATAATGGCTTGCTTTTTAATTTTTTCAATGAATTTACGAATAAGAATCAGCATTTTTAGATAAAAATAAGATGAAGTGTATTCGTAAATTTGACTAAATCAAAATTAGTTAGAGAAATCTACTGCTTTTTCCCAATTGCTAAATAAGGTCTAATTTTACTATCCTGATTGTGCAGTAAAAAATAATTAATACTTACAAAACGGTATGGAAAGAGGATTACTATGGCTACCCTTATTATTCGCGTTTATCTGGTTAGCCTGGAGCGGCTGGAATGAATATCAAAAACTAGAAGCCTACAAAGTTTGGGCGAAAGATTTTGATAATGCCAAATTTGATATCTATGCAGTGTTGGGTAAAAAAGGAAGCGAGATTACCTGGGGAAAGCCTACTCGCAAAGGAATGGTCAAATTAGATAGTTTTTCTGTAGACGAAGTGGAGGAGCTTAATTTGTTGGTGGGAGGTGATACTGTCGATTTGGACAATCTTCCCAAGAAGGGTAAGCCATTTTTAGAATTTACCTTTAGAGATCCTACCCTCGACACTTCCTTCAAGTCGAGAAAGGGCTTGCCCGCATCTGACTCGCCTACCGCGCTGGCTCGCAACAGAATGTCTCGCAAACCCTCGATCAAAATTCCTTTTACCGATATTTCTTTGGCTGCAAAGTGGCTCAACTATATATACAAAGGATAATGGAGTTACAGAGATTTACGAGAGCGTAGTCTTTTAAGACATTTTCGAGCAATTTCAGTTTATTTTGCAACAAGTACTCGTCAATCATTAAGTTTATTCATGTTTTTTTACGTATTTGCATAGTTGTCAGCGAAAAAGAGATGACTTCGCTACAGTAACAATAGCTTTAAATTAAAAAAGGCTTATAGCCATAGCAGTATTACTATCAATTCGATCCTTAAAACAGGCAAAATATTAAAATATCAATGAGTAATAACTTATATCAAGATATTCGAGAATTTTATGATGCTTCTAGTGGACTGTGGGAGCAAATTTGGGGCGAACATATGCACCATGGTTACTATGGTAAAAATGGTAACTACAAGCTCGATCGCCGTCAGGCTCAAATAGAATTAATCGAAGAGTTATTACTATGGAGTAATTGTCCTAGTGGTAATCCGCCAGAGAATGTAGTTGATGTTGGCTGCGGTATTGGTGGCAGTACGTTACACCTAGCCCAAAAGTTTGGCTGCAACGCGACTGGGATTACTTTATCACCCGTGCAGGCTTCTAGAGCAAAGGAAAGAGCCATTGAAGCAGGTTTGGATAGTAAGGTTAATTTTGAGGTGGCTAATGCTTTAGATATGCCTTTTGCTGATGATACCTTTGATTTGGTGTGGTCCCTAGAAAGTGGTGAACACATGCCAGATAAGGCTAAGTTTTTAGCTGAATGCTATCGTGTCCTAAAGCCAGGAGGAAAGATAATTTTTGCTACTTGGTGTCATCGCGAAACCAATTCGCTGGCGGGGGATTTGACAAAAAGCGAAATTGCCCACCTAAAAGAGATTTATCGGGTATATTGCTTGCCTTATGTAATCTCTTTATCTGAGTATAGAGCGATCGCAACTGAATGTGGTTTTAAAGATTTAAAAGCCGATGATTGGTCAACTGCGGTTGCGCCTTTTTGGGATGTGGTGATTGATTCGGCAATTACCCCTCAAGCAGTTGTAGGTTTGGTACAGGCTGGCTGGCAAACTGTTCAAGGGGCATTATCCCTTAATTTGATGAGTCGTGGCTATGACCGAGGATTGATTCGCTTTGGCTTGATAAATGCTACGAAATAGACAGGCTAGATAGTTATTTCTATAGAATTTTATGAAGATCGATCGCATCCATTTCTACACTAGAGATGCAGCAAAGACAAAGGATTGGTTTATTCGCAATGTCGGGTTTAATGCGATCGCTAACGACAAAAATGAACACACTCACACTGAAGTAATTTCTCTTAATTCTGCTTGTTTAGTTTTTTCCTCACCTTTAACCAGTAGTAGTCCTGTGGCAAAATATCTTGATTCTCATCCTTCTGGAGTCGCTGATATTGCCTTTAGGGTGAAAAATATTCAGTCTGTCGTCGATCGTGCATATTCTTTGGGATTAGAAGTTTTTCAACCACCTCAAACTAATTCTAATGGAGGCAAGTTCAAGCAAGCCGTAATTCAAGGCTGGAATTCTTTACGCCATACTTTGATTGAAGATACAGTCAGTGCATCTGAATATTATTTACCGAAAATAAAGCCAGACAAAACTGTTAGCAGCTATGATTTTAATATTAATAACATCGACCATATTGTCTTAAATGTTGCTATTGGAAAACTAAACTCAGCGGTCGAATTATATCAAAGTTTATTTGACTTTAAAATTCAACAGAGCTTTGATATTAAAACTGCAAAGTCAGGATTATATAGTCAAGCTTTAGTTAATGACGATGGACAAGTTCAGTTTAATATAAATGAGCCAACTTCTAATAACTCGCAAATTCAAGAATTTATTAATTTTAACGGTGGTTCGGGAATTCAGCATTTAGCACTGCGAACTCGCAACTTGGTTGCTGATGTTGGTCAAATGCAGCGAAATGGTGTAGGTTTTTTGGCTATCCCTCAGACCTATTATAGTAATATTAAATCATCGATAAATTTGAGTATGGATGAATGGCAGGAGATCGCACAGAAGCAAATTTTAGTCGAGCGCGATCGCAACAATCCTCAATCTTTATTAATGCAAATTTTCACCAAGCCTATCTTTGAACAACCCACCTTCTTTTTAGAGTTTATTGAGCGAAGACAAGGAGCAAAAGGTTTTGGTCAAGGAAATTTTAAAGCATTATTTGAAGCAGTAGAAAGGGAACAGGCTTCGTAAACCGTCAAGCATTTATTTTTCTGGTATATTAATTACTTTGTTATTAACCAAACGATGACAATCGAGGTCTATATCTAATTCAATTCCGCTTAAGCTGCGATCGACTACATTAACATTTCCTAGACTAGTGCAGGCGATATCCGAAGCCTTGAATTGATTTGCAGGTTCCGTAAGGTTGGTTAGTTCTTTTAACGCTACAAACTTAGCTTTTAATAACTGTTGGCGATGTTTTCCTGCATTTTTTACTGTAGGCATGGCTTTAGATACCGATAAATTAATACTTTTATCCTTTTCTTCTGGAGAATCTTCAACTTGGAGTCGGGGAATTGCCTGGAGACAACTATTAAGCTGTTTAATTCTGGCTGTAATATCTTTTGCTTGAGCAAAGTTGGCTGATATTTCTAATTCCATATTGCCAGAATATTTCTGAGAATCTGAAGTAGCTATTTTTCGGGAATTGTAAGCAACAGGATGCTGATAGTCAATAATATTAGCCGAACATCCTTCAATTTTGGTAACGCTATTAATTAGCTTTTTAGAGTTAGTTGTCAACAACTCTGCTGTCTCATCAAAAGAGCCGGCTGTTGCGTTTATAACTGCACTTATGGTGGCTATTTCTGGAGCTACAATAAAGCGATCACTTGCAGGATCTCGAGGAGGACTAACGCTATTATTATTTGACTCATAACTGTAGCTAGAGGCTCTAACCGACGAAGATGAAGTAGTAGTTTTACTTTGGCTACAGGATAAAAATAGGAATAAAAAACAGGATAAATAAAGTATTCTTAGCATTAAATGTTAGTTCTTATTATTTGGCGTTATTATAATGTGCAGATTTAGTTTATGGGCATGAAATCATATATATCAGTTTAGTTCTATCACATCAAAAATACATTACACATATCAAAACAGAGATTGTACAGACATTTTATTGAATAACTTTAATAATTAATAATTAATTTCATGAACAATTCAAAACTACTCTCAGAACTACTCTCAGAGGTGATTGAATCTCAACCATTTCCACTATTATTTCTAACAATTAGTGGCGCGCATTTATACGGTTTTCCTTCTCCCGATTCAGATTACGATCTTAGGGGAATTCATGTATTGCCAGTTCAAAAGGTAATTGGCTTATATCCTGCCAGAGAAACTATTGAAGTTGCAGAAGTTGAGGCTGATTTAGAAATTGATTTAGTAACTCACGACGTTAAAAAGTTTCTTACCTTGCTACTTAAGAGGAATGGTTACGTTTTAGAACAGTTATATTCACCATTAATCATAAAAACTACTCCCGAACATCGGAGGCTAAAAGAAATTGCTTCTGGCTGCATTACCCGCCATCACTATCATCACTATCGAGGTTTTGCTAAAAATCAGTGGGATTTATTTGTTAAAGGAGATACTTATCTAGTCAAGCCTTTACTTTATATTTATCGAGTACTGCTAACGGGAATTTATCTCATGAATACGGGAAAAATTGAAGCTAATCTAGTTGATTTAAACCAAGAATTCAAGCTGCCTTATATTGAAAATTTGGTAGCTCAAAAAAAATCAGGATCCGAACAAGCAATCTTAGATAATGCAAATCTAGAATTTCACAAAATAGAATATAACAGATTACAAGGCGAATTAGAAGCTGCTTTTAATAATAGTCACTTACCAGACAACTCTTCGGCAAAACCAGAGCTAAACAGTTTTTTGCTAAGTATTAGGAATCAGCGATTAAATTACTGAATAGCTCCAGTACACTTCGCTTCATGATCTACTAAATATATTTAAAATTAGTATTCACCGTAGGTTAAATAGCTTAGACATATTTTTCTTATTTACGCCAAATAACCCATGATTTGGGAGACATAAATAGGGTATTCGTATTCTATGGGCTAAAAAAGTCTACGCTGTGTTGCAAAATGCTAAGAGTGAAATTTTATAAAGTTTGCTTTTTGGTAGCTTAATAGCTCATTTTTTCAATAAATTCTAAATATCTATTTTTAGAGTAAGCAAATGGCACCAGAGCAGCTACCATCTGACAATTTTAAAGAGCGATTGATCACAGCAATAATTTTGACCTTATTGATAATTTTTTGTGAATCATCTTGGCTTAATATGATTGATCTACCTTACTTCAATTTTCAAGAAACAACCTTGAATTAATATTTTTATGGTTCATTAAAAATGTCAGTACTAGAAAATTCAACAATCAAGGTTGCTATAGTAGAAGACCAGAGCAGTGTTAGAGAATATCTCAATCTGTATCTATCAGAAATACCTGAATTATCAGTAGTCGGATTGGCAACTAACGGCAAAGAAGCAATAACAGTCGTAGAAAAATGTCTACCAGATATTGTGCTAATGGACATCGACATGCCTTTGATGGATGGCATCAAAGCAGCAAAAATTATTTCAAAGCGTTTTAGTCACATAAAAATTTTGTTGTTGACTGGCAAAGAAGATAAGCAATTACTCAGTCTGGCATTAGAAGCAGGAGCAAAAGGTTATATATTAAAAACTGCTAGTTCTAATGATTTAGGCAAAATTATTTATTTGATTGCTCAAGGATACCTCCAGTTTGGTCCAGTTACCACAGACAAAATTTATTTAGAATCTGAATCTACGGTATTTGACGCTGCCTATGAAAGAGAAAGCAGCAGTATATTCCTTGACTCTGATATCCATATCCAAAAAGCTGTCTTGAATATTTCTCAACATATTTCTGAAATTGAAAAGAGTGTCGAGTTTCAGCAAGAGGAGATTCGCAGATTGATAAATGTAAAGATCCACAGACAGCAACGCAGGCGTTTTACCTCTTTAGAAAATTTACTGAGCTTAATCTTAGATCTCCATACAAGCTATGTTGAGCAAAAAAAGTTGAATGTCAAAGTATTTGTCTTGTTTGCCTGGGGTTTTATCTCAGGGGTATCGATGGCTGCTATTATAATTGCCATATCTGCCGTCACTGGTTAGGTATTAAAAGTTTGATTTGGCTACGCTATTGTTTGGATCTTAGACACAACTTAAATTTCAGCATAATTAAGCGCAATTTTAAGCTGTTTCTCAAAAACGAATGCCATAAATTAAATAGAAGTGAAACAAGCATTGGCGATCGCTATAAAAATTATGATTGAGCCTACTCTATTATCAACTGGTCTACCTAGCTTAAATCTGTCGGAATTGCTACATTCTGTTTTATTTTGGGTACATAATTGGGGTTATTTAGGTACGGTTGCATTCATCCTAATTTATATAGTCTGCACTATTGTTTTAATTCCAGGTTCAATTCTTACCTTGGGTGCAGGGGCAATATTTGGCGTAGGCTGGGGTTCTGTGTACGTATTGATTGGGGCAATGATAGGGGAAACATTTGCCTTTTTGTTGGGCAGGTATTTAGTCAGAGATTGGATCGAAGTAAAAATTGCTAACAATCAGACTTTTACTGCTTTAGATCGAGCCTTACATAAAGAAGGATTAAAAATAATCTTATTAACCCGTCTTTCTCCTATCTTTCCTTTTAGCTTATTAAACTATGCCTTCGGTATCACGGGAATAACCTTAAAAGATTACTTTCTTGGTTCAGTCGGCATGATTCCCATGACCATTACCTATGTCTATTTAGGTTCTTTAGCGGTAGATCTGACAACGATTGCTAACAATACCCACCTAGCAAATTCCCAATTACAGTGGGCAGTTAAGATTATTGGTTTTCTAGCAACTATTGTAGCCACACTCTATATTACTCACGTTGCTCGTCAAGCCTTGCATAAATCCTTGGCTAACGTCTCTTAAGAGATATTTTTGGCTAAATTATCCCAGTCTTACGGCTTACTTAGATTTTTGATAAATAACTTTAGTTTCAGGATCGAACAGGCAATAACGACCTTTGCCAATCGCTTTGGCTAAATACATAGCTGAATCAGCATGACGCAGTAAGGTTTTGCAATTGCTCTTGTCTTGAGGATAAACAGTAACTCCTACACTGGCAGATACATTGGCTGTTTGCTCTTCAATCAATAAAGGTACGCTGGCTGTATCAATAACCCTTTGAATAGTTTCTTTACACTGTTCGACTGATTCTATTGCCGATAGTACTATCACAAACTCATCTCCCCCGATTCTGGCTAAAGTATCTGTTTTTCACAGACAGTTTTGGAAACGACTTGTGATAGCAATCAATAATTTGTCTCCGGCTTCGTGTCCCAAGGTATCATTCACCTGTTTAAACCCATCAAGGTCTATATAGCAGACGGCTACCATCTTTTTGTTTTTTTTAGATTTATGTATTTGCTGCTGCAAAAGGTCTAATAGTAGTCGGCGATTGGGTAAACCTGTAAGCTGATCGAGTAAGGCTAGTTTGCGGTATTTGTTTTGTTTTTTCTTGATTTTAGTGATGTCAGAAAATAAAGCAATATAGCGAACAATTTTGTGATGAGAATTTTGAACTGTAGATACCGTCAACAAGTTAGAGATAGATTCTCCAGCTTGATTTAAAATTGATACTTCACCACGCCAAAAACCTTCATTTTCTACTGTCTGCCATAAAGTAGTGCAGAAATCTGAATCTTGTTTTTGAGCCAAAATCCAGGTGAGATCTTGTCCAATGATTGATTTGGCTTCACATTTTGCGATTTGAGTAAATGCTGGATTAACATCAACAATCACCCTTGTAGAGTTTAAAACAACAATCCCTTCATAAGCAGACTCAAAAACTTTGGACGATACCTGTAGTCTGACTTCTGCTTGTTGGCGTTCGGCAAAAACTACGGCTACATACTGCGCTATCAAAATCGTGCCGAGTAAGAATACGTTGAGGTCGAGTAAATGAGGCGTACCATCAATTATGAAAGGACCTACGTACTTACTGGTGGCTTGAAGAGCGATCGCGACCACCACCAATACGCTTAAGCTAACGGTTGACATTCCTTGCCCTAGGGCAATTAGAACAATCAATGGTATTGCAACAGCAACGGCAGTAGAGACGTTGCTCAGTCCTGGTAAATTGAAAGTCAGCCAGCCAACAATAGCAGTGATAGTCAAGGCTATTGCTGGGAAGATAATCTTTTTCTTGGTTTCAAACTTTGAGGGTTCATTTAAACTAGATTTAGTCGATAGCAGAGAACCAAGTATTGATAGTACAACGGGAGTAATCAATATTTGACCCAAAGAATTACCAAACCACCAAGATAGCCAAGTAGTAGGATATTTAGATATATCCAACGCTCCACCAAAGTAAAGAGCAGTTGTCCCCAGAGTGGCACTAAATGGTTGCAAAACTAAAATAATCAACAGATGCAAATACCCAACATCTTTAATACTGTTTAAATTAGGATTTAAATTAAGCTGGTAAAATAATTTTCGACCAATAAGAGCCTCTACAGTGTTAGTTACAGAAATGGCTAAAGCTACAGGCAAGCTAAGACCATTAGCGATCCCTAATAGCAGTTGACCGACCAAGATTCCACAACTGATTCTCTGACCATATAAAATAGTTGCAGCAAGAGCAAATCCTTCGGCAGCGAAAACAACTAGGGTTACAGTTTCGTGGGAAACCGAAAGCGCAAAGCTGGCTTTTCCTGAAGCGAAATAGAGTAAAGCTAAGACTACTACCTCAAAAACATTGCGCCACGACCACGATCGATTTGCTTTTTGACCCAAGTTACTCAGCATTAAACATAATTTTGCTATCAAAGCTCAATTATGACGTATAGATTATTACATCACCAGCCTGATTAAAGTTACTTTTGCAATAAAAGTTATATCGCGGTAGTAATTTTGTTTCTTTAGTCAGATATCATCAGCTATTTTTTGAGTCATAATCTAAAAGACTTAAAGATGTAAACTTTTATTAATTTGACCCAGAAATGAAATTAGCAGAATTAGATGTCAGAACAATTGATCGCGTGGTAGAAATGGCGTGGGAAGACCGAACTCCCTTTGCTGCGATCGAGACGCAGTTTGGCTTAAAAGAAAAAGAAGTAATTGCTTTAATGCGAAAAGAAATGAAGCACTCTAGCTTTAAAATGTGGCGCAAACGAGTCACAGGACGCAAAACCAAACACTTAGCTAAAAGAGATTTTCTAGAAGGAAGATTCCGCTGCAAGGAGCAAAAATAAACGCAATAATGCGATCGCATGCAGCTCTTGAAAAGAAGACTACAGATAGAGGATAATTTCTTTAGTCGAGTTTTGTAAAAAATCATGGCATTAATGGCTATGAGATAAAAAAGCCACGTCCTCAACAGCATCCCTTGCATCATATTTAATTTTCAAGCCAGGAATTTGAGTATTTTTGATTATTTTCTCAATAATTTCTGGCTCGGTGGTTATCTGTACGTATATTTTATTGTTTTGGATGGTGATGGGATAATGATGATTGCCTAAAACATGACCGAGATAGACCAAATCTTTGGCAGCAAAGCTGTCTGGCAAATCTGACAAATCAATAATTAGTAGTTCTTGCTTTTGTAAATGAATCAATAATAGCTTTTTAGACTCTGTTCTAAATACGTCTCCAGCATGCAAAAAGCGATCGCGACTTTTGATAATACCAACGGTGATATTATTGTCAGTATGAGCATGAATTCTACCCTTAGAGCGATCGCTTTGATTGAGACAAACTTCCAAACATGTCTCTATACCAACCAATTCTGCTAGGTGACGATTTTCATGAATATTGCCTAAATATGTTTGAGCTATTTCAGTCATATTAGTAAGTAAGGTGGATTTTATATTCCTATGCTTCTAGACAGTCTCGAAAATACAGGCGATATAGCTGATAACTAGGAGTTACCAGGTTGTTGATCAGCTTTACCAAACCAATACTTTCTAATTTATAGGCACTAGTTGCAGATATCTGAATTGGCTCATCAGCCATGACAACTGTTTTGTATCTGTGACCCAACTCAGGAAATTTTTCTAGAGTCGATAAATGCCCTTGCAGATGATTGCGATAGATTCCAGAGGAAGTTGGTGCTTCTGCCAAAATTTCTTCAAAAGTAGTATCTTCGGTTGACAAAGCATAAAATGCTAGTCTAGCCAAATAAGGATACCCGCCAATCATCTTCATCAGAGATGTTATGCTTTGGTCTAAATCTTTTACTTGTCGGCGAAATTGATGACGACTAGCTAAATCTTTCATTTGCTCAAAACCGAATTGATTTAGGTTGATGGGCAAGCCTAAGTTAAAAGGAGATTGATTTATATCAAAAGGAAGATAAACATCAGTGGAGTGGACTACTATTAAACGTAAATTTTTCCAGATAGAATTGTTGTTTGCCTCTTCATGCCAAAACCTCAATAGAGGGAGAAATTCTCGGGCAATTTCTGGGTATTCAAATAAATGATTGACTTCATCTAAGGCTAAAACTAAAGGCTCGCCAAGCTGCTCTAAAATATACCCTTGAAGATAAGTAGTGCAGCTTACTTTAATGCCTAAATCTTCATCCCAATATTGGTCTAATTCTGATTTGAGTCCCAACTGAAGAGTTATGTTTGCCATCAACCAACGTAAAAACTTGTTGATGTCAGTTAATAAAGAAGCTTCTGCTAATTGAAAGTTAATAGTTACTGTGTTGTAATTTTGCGATCGCGCTTGGGCTAAAATACGAATCATTAGTGAAGTCTTGCCCATATTTAAGGGGGACTTGATTCTGATTAAAGCTCCTGGATGAGTTATCTCCTCGTAGGTCGATGTTTCGTAGGGAGGGCGATTAACATAAAAATCTGAGTTGAGGGGAACTTGCCCATCGGGTAATTCTAGGGTGGAAAACGAAAATTGTCCTCTTCTAGCTTGCTGTCTTAAGACAGATTTAAAGTTGTTTTTGGTTACCTTTTCCTCAAAAGCATTGGAAAGACTTTGCCAGAGACGAGAGCCAACCACCCTAATATAGTCGGAATCATAACCTGAATTTACGGCAATTTCCTGATAGGTTTTGCCATGCAAGCATTCCTTTAAGACTAATTCTTCTACAGTGTTTAGTCGATTTGGTTCTAAGGTTTGATCGACGATTTTGAGAGCTTGGCTAATTACTATGTCTGTCATGCTGTGCTACTAAAGGATCAATATGATTTTATTTACAATCGTGCAGTTGTTTTGATAATCGCTATCAACAAATTATGTCCCAATTATCTTGCTCTCGTATCACATACTCCCACACAACAATTTTGTGACTGCTATATATCTCTAGATAGATGGGATTAATATCCCTAGTGGGGCAATCTTAATTGTACTTTTGAAGGTGATAGTGATAACATCTTATATTCAATTTAAGGATTAGTATCTATAAATGTCTATCTTCTAAAGCTCTTTGATAGAATGAAATTTAAGGCGAAATAAATAATATATATAGTTCAAATTTTAATAAAAAATTAAGATAACTTTATTACTTGAAATTGCCATCATTCTTATTAAGAATCTCATCGGTTAAACCAGTCATAGTCATACTCTCAAAATTATATTTTTTATTTAATTTTTTGTAAGCTTTAAATACATCTTCCAAATTTTTAAAATTTTCATCTATATGATCTCCAAAATTATGAGGGTGCCACCACAAATGGAAGAGTGCATTGTTTTTTGCCGCGTGTTTCATACCCTTGGTAATTCTGCGTTTTTTTAAAAATTCGAACATAGATAACTTAGGGAAATACGCTCTATAAAATCTACTGGATGGTAAGTTTATTAATCCCTGCGCATCCTTTTTTATACTTTTTACGGGATAGGTGTTGGTACCGCTAATATTCATATATGCGTCCATGAGTCTTAATAAGCGATACCCAAGGATAACTACTTTTTTATTGGTTTTTAAATTAGTATTATACATGGCATGCAATTCAACACCTCTATAATTGGTAATTCCATTTTTTTTACAAACCGCCAAAAAATCTTGCCTTGTTTGGTTTTTAGGAAAAACAATACTTTTAAGTGCAATACCCAAATCTTTAGCGATTGTTCTGGCGGAGATTAAATCGGCATTAAAGCTACTAGCATCCTGTCCTGCTGCAAAGCAATTGTAATGCCCAAAGGTATGCGTACTTATTTCATGGTTGGTATTTAGTTTAATAGTTTCAATAACCGATTTAGCATAATGAATAGGGTCCGAAGCCTCGTTTTCTCCAATGTCGTCGAGCAAGCGGTAGGGGTTTAAGTTTTTATCTGAATAGTTGGGGATATTTTGAGGCATATGCTCTTTAATGGTTGCTTTGTTTTCAGCAAATAACAAGCCTACAGTTGCAAAGGTTAGCTTTACGCCATAGGTATCACTAAGCTTTACCAATCTATCTATTACTGTTCTAACATTTAATAAGTTGTTTTGATATTGCTCCAAGGTAAGCGCGTCAAAAACCCCCCAATGCAACTCAAAATCCAATGAAATTATAAATTTACCGTTCATATATAGTTTGTAGTTAAAATTTGGGTAATATGGTATTTTTAATGATTTTGATTTCTTCTAAATATGCTGCCCGATCCAATTCATTGATACTATTATGACTACGTCTTTTTAAAAGAATATCTTCTTTATTTAACAAAGCAATCGCTCTTACCGCTAAAGATTTAAGTTGCGATTTAGCCCAAAGTTTATAATACATGTGGCCAGCATATTTTTTATACATAACCCTTTCATTTTTATAAGCGGCAAGTACTTTTTTTGTTGTAGCATTATTTTCTTCTCTATAGTAGTACAGTAAATCAGAAATAATTTCCACTTTAAAATCATTGTTTTTACAGGCTCTTAGCCACAAATCGTAATCTTGAGCAATTTTTAAGGATTCATTATATCTATTTCGTTTAAACCAAGCTGTTCTACTTACAATACTAGCGTGTAATGGCGCTGCCTTTTTAGTTAAAAGATCGTTGAATGAAATATGCGATACCGCCATGTTTCTCGCCCCTAGATAAGTTAGGTCGTTAGCTATAGATACCGTACCTGTACTTACCATATCAAGCTGTGGGTTGCTGGTAAGCATATCCATTTGCCTCTTAATTCTTTTAGTGGACATCACATCATCCGCATCCATTCTAGCTAAATAATCATATTTGGCTAAGCCAACAATGTCGTTTAAACGTCCTGCTAGCTTTTTGTTTTTACCATCAGAGTAAACTTTAACCCTAGGGTCATTTATAGATTTTGCTATAGCCAAAGAATTATCTGTAGATCCATCGTCCATCAATATCAATTCCCAATCCTGATAGGTTTGTGCGAACACCGATTTAATGGCCAATTCCAGGTATTTTTCAGCATTGTAAAAAGGAAGCCCAATTGTAATTCCCATAAAAATTAATTTAATAAGTAAATTTTTTAATTAACAAATATATGCTATAAACCAGTTACACTTATATTTTAAAGATAAAGGGTTAATTAAAACTTTATAGTGCTTTAGGTATCTATTGTTGCTTTGTATTTTATCTTAATAAATACATAATAAAGTATGTGAAAAAAAAATATAGAAATATAATATACCCTAATTTTTTAAATTGATCATTCCATAACTGTTTATCCAAAAGGGGATAGAATATTACAATAGCCATAAGAAACCAGGAGAGGTAGGCAAACCTATTAGAATAATTAGCCCGAATGACCATAACCCAGAACCCGTTGGCTATTATATAAGTGTTTAATATTCTTGTATAAATAACACTTTCATAACCTTTAATATATTTATAATTAAACGAGAGCAGGATTGGCGCTGCACTGTATAACAAGAAATCATATCTAAATCCAGTGGATGCAAACCTACTTTCGTCTGCACTTTTTGTAAGATAATTTGCAAATCGGTCGTCGCCAAAACCTAAACTAGCAAAAAGATTTTCCCAAATGCCGCCCATCGTTATTGATAATAAAATGGCAAGTAAATAAAAGAAATAATATTTTTTGGTATCCGTAAGAAAAAAGCTTACGATAAATGCAGCAATGGCCAATAACATACTGTTGTGGAAAGAATAGGCCAAAACGAAAAAGAATATCATTAATGCTGTGTTTGCCCTGTAAAAATATAATGCCATGATAAATAATGATGTTGCCATACCATTACGTATTCCATTGGTTCCATAGGCGAAAAACGACATAGAAGCCACAAACAACAGAAATGCATAAAAGTAATAGTTTGGAAACCATTTTTTAGAAACTAAAAACAAGGGCACAATATAAATGATGGCACAGATGGTAAAAAACCATTCCACAGTCATTATTTTAGTACACCCTAGTATAAAATAATTAAAACCATAATCACTTTCAATACTGTAATTGCCAAATTGATAACGCTGAAAGATATGCGCATAGGTTGTCATATCAATAAAAGCACCATCTATAGGTCGAAAACCAATTAAGGCGAATACTGATATAAAAAGCAACCAACCAGCAACAGTATTAAACCCTATGGCTTTTTGAGAATCATGTTTTAAAATTTGTGTATGAAAAATGGCAACGATAACTACTAACCAAAGGCCAAAATAAAATATATCTTTGTAGTATTTACCTGGTATAAAATCAATCATACTTAATATTTGTTTTTAATTGTTATATACTTTTTCCAAAAAATTAACACTTATATTAATATTAAAACCTCTTTCACTAATGGTTTTGTATCTTAATTGATTATTTTTTATTGGTAATTTCAGAATAGTATTTATATAATCCATCCATTTTTTAAAAGGCTCATCAAGATTGCAAAAGGTAACTAGATCTAAGCCTAAATCCACTTCTTTTACAATACCGTTAGATATTAATGCTGGTGTGCCAGCTGTTTGCGATTCAACTAAAATAACTGGAAAACCTTCATAAATTGATGGCATTAAAAGTAAATCAGAATTCCCTAAAATAGCATCAATATCTTCTCTAACACCAAGAAATGTAATTTTATCCATGATATCTAGCTCTTTTGTTAACGTTTTCATTTCGTTTTCTAACGTGCCTGAACCCGCAAAAAACATATGAAAATTAAAATTTTGTTTTTTTAAGTATTGGGCAAATTTTATTGAAAATTCATGATTTTTAACAGTCATAAACCGCCCTATTTGCGATATCATTATAGTGTGTTTGTCTTTTTTAATTTTAAAAAAATCAACATCTCTTTTAGTTTTGGCTACAAGAAATTTATCAACATCAATAGCATTGGGAATAAAAACAATGTTTTTTTTGTTTGGAAACAGAAAATTACCGGGTTCAATGCCACAAGCTATAAAATCAGTGCCTAAAATATGAATTATTTTTTTCGAAAAATTTTGATAAAGTTTTCTGATAACGTTTTGTTTGCTAAAATCCCTGGTAGAATGTGCATGGACAATCCTTTTAGACATTCCAGCAAAATATCCTGCTATTAAATGGAATGAGTTGCTTAATAATTGATGACAATGAATGGCATGAAAAGGCTTGTTTTTTTTTATTAATTGATACAATTTAAACGTTCTGGTTATAGGTTTTTGTTTATAGCGCTTAGGAATTTTATAAATACGACCGCCAAGCGCTAAAATTTCATCATCATAAGCACATTTCTTATCGGTAAAATATACAAAATCGAACTGGTATTTCGATTTATCTATAGCTCTGTAAAGATTCATCACCATAGTTTCTGCGCCAGCACGATCCATAGTACCAACAATATGTAATATCCGTTTCATGGTTTAATTAAATTATAAACTTTGTATAATAACGTGTTCAAGTTATAAATTAATGTTGGACTTGCTTTAAGCAACTTAAATTTTGTAGAGACTTTGTGGCTCTTCCAATTATTACTTTTAATTCTTTTTAAAATGATTGACCCATCTTCAGGAATCTTTAAACCCGCTCTTGCAGCCATATTATAAGTGTTTTCTGTAGTATGGATAATAACATGAATTAAAGCAGTTTTATACGTTTTGGTAGTATTATCGTCCAACAAATCTGCCAATTTATTTAAAATATAAAAACGATGCGCTATATTTTTGTCTCTTATATAATTAGCAATACTACCTGGTCTTACTAAATAATGGTAACATACCAAGGGTAGGGTAGCACATTGTTTTGCCACTTTTAAAGCTCTTGGCGTAAACTCTAAATCCTCATAAAATAAGCCTTCATAAAACGTTAATTTATTACGCATTAAGAAGTCTTTTTTATATATAAATTTCCAAATATAAAATAAGTCATTCAAATGGTCTTTAAAAAATTCATCGCCAACTATTGGTTGTGGTAAAGCCTGCGGTAAATAGGTTTTTATTGATTTTTCATTTAACCAAACATCATGACCTAGCCATAAAATATCCAAATCTGATTTTAGGGCGTCTATAATTTTTATTAAACCATCTGTAGCAATCCAATCATCAGAATCAACAAACCAAATATAGTCTCCTTTTGCCACTGCTAAACCAGAATTTCTTGCACCGCTTAACCCTTTGTTTTCCTGATCAACTAATCTTAATTTAGGAAATTCGGCAATGAGTGCTTTACATATATTAAGACTATCATCGGTTGATCCATCATTCACTAAAATAATTTCAAAAAAATCATGGTCCACATTTTGGTTTACGCAACTTAAAACACACTTTTTTAGGTATTGTGATACATTATAAACGGGTATGACTATAGATAATTTAGGTTGCATAATTAATGTTTAATAGCATCGATAATTGCTGTATATTTTGGTATCAAATTTTGGGAATTTGGTTCAGACTTGATGGTTTTCAGTTTGCTAATAGCTTCCTTTACTTTATCGGGATTAAAATCTTCCATTAACTGAATGTATGTGGCATCATTAATCCAAAAATAGGATGACTTTATCTTATGGTTGTTATTTAAAAAAATTAAGGCTGGTGTTCCTGTTATATAACAAAATATCATGCCATGAAGCCTATCAGTGATAACGATTTCCGCTTTTTTAAAATCTTCCCAAATATGCTTCAGTTTTTTAACACGGTTTAATAGCGGTAAACCTGAACCACCAACATGTGTGTCTCGAAGTATTACAGATTTAAACTGATGTTCCAAAATTTTGGAAAGCGTCTCTTCTTCCGATAAGGTTAGTTTTTTTTCCTTGTCGTTTCTAAGGCATATAATGGCGCCTTTACGTGGGTACTCAGGTTTAGCTTGATTTTGCGACAATACAATATCTGGCGTTAAAAGAATATTATTATTTTTAAAATGGTTTCTAAAATAATCGTAGGATTTGTGCTCCCTGGCAATTAAAGTCAGGTCGGGGTGGCTGGAATATATTTTAATTGCTTTATTTAGAGCAGCCATGCCTTTTTTATTATGATTAAAATCTATAGTTTGAGGAAAAGCTACTAATTTATTATTCTTGAAGTTTTTAATAACTAGTTGTCTAAAAAACTCTATCGATTCATATAAATCGCCCATATTTCCACCTCCTACAGTGGTAACAATATCGCCTTTCCTTATTATTTTTTTTACGAAAACAATACCTTTAAGTGTATCACTAATTGGTATTTCAGTAACTATAGCATTGGGAAAGGCATGACTTAAAAATTTATGTTGTGCGTATGTAATAGCTACATCACCTAAATTACCATAATCTGCAGCTAAAAAAATAAATATGCGCTGTTTTTTTTCTGATGGTATGTTATAACCTAAATCCTGTAATGGCTTTAATTTATTTAAAACTATTAAAGTGTAAGCCTTCCATTTAAAGGGTATTAATTTTTTTAATGCGGATGCCATATATTGAATTTTTATTGATATTATTATAATTTTATTTGACCTTATTGAACAGCCTGTGTCTTAAGTAAAACCAAATGGTTGGGTGTGTCCAAAATTTACTACCTAGAGTATTGGTAATAACTTTAGAATTATTTGCTATAATATCGGCAATAGCTAATTTCATAAGTTCAATGCCTTTTGCTAACTGGAGATAGGTATAGGATACAAAATTATCGTCTGGAGTGGTTTCAATTACATCTTGGTATAAAATACCTCCTGTATCGATTCCTGGATCCACTAAATGAACACTTACCCCGCAATGCCCATCATCATTAACTTTAGACCAATAAGCACCGTGAATACCTCGATATAAAGGCGTCATCCCTGCATGTGTATTTATAAATGTAGCAGGTACCGAATTCAACACTTTTTTAGAAATGATTCGTGTACCATTAACGATAATAACATCGGGATCCAAGGCTTTTAGTTTCGAAATACAATCTTCTGAGTTTACGGAATCAACCTGTATTAGTTTACCGGTTTCAAAATCGTCAAAAGATAAATTGTTTTTTTTAATAATTTCATCAACTCTAGTTTTACTTTCTTTTTTTAAAAATGGCACTATAATTTTTTGAAAAAGAACCTGACCAATAACTTTTAATAAACCTAACTTTTTAATACGACGTTTTAAAAAAGCTTTTCTGGATTTTTGATTTTCCAATATAACATGGGCAATGTCAAAATCTGATTTTAAAGCATTATATATAGCATATGAGGAATGATCTCCTCCTATAAGCATAACTATTTTCTTTTTCATTATATTTTATAATTAATAGATTTAAATAAACTCTATAAAGGTTACTATATTTAAATGATATTATGTTTAAATTATTTTGAGTTTATAAGCACTTGGTATTAATAATACGATAACAAATGGCAAATTTAGTTTCATTAATTTTTTTATTATGCGGTAAAAGGTGTTATTTTCATTTTGTAATTTGTAATTATTAAAAAAATAACGCACTTCTTTTTTGTTACATAAGGCCTTAATACTGTTATATTTTTCAATAATTTTTTTTCCGTTATTTAACTTACCTTCTTCAAATATGGCTTTAGTCGCTACGTTTACATACTGGTAATATTTATACTCCTCATCATACTCAATAATATCCTTATTGATTTCAAAAATTTCTTTCTTAACTAAAATTAAGTCATTCCAGTAATTTTTTACATATGAAATGGTGGCACTATTTTCCAAAATTCTATTATAATTGTATAACTTATTAGGAATATAAAGTACTTCATTAATAAATTTTTGATATTGAAGAATAAATAATATATCCTCTCCAACTCTTAAGTTTTCAATAAATTCAATTTTATTTTTTTTGATAATTTTCTTTTTAAATAGTTTAGCCCAAACATTATTTCCTAGTATATTGGTGTTATCTTTTTTATAATTTTTTACGGATTTTATAATATTATTTTGAGTTATTGGATATTTAGCATCACTTAAATCTTCTTCAATATGATTCTGGAAATGAGATTTATACCCACAACTAATTAAATCATAATTATTATAATTTAAGTTTTCTATTAGTAATTCACAATAATTTTCATCAATCCAATCATCACTATCTACAAAACAGATATAATCGCCTAAGGCCTGTTTTAAACCATTATTTCTTGCGGAAGAGACGCCAGCATTTGTTTGTGTAAAAACTTTAAACCTATTGTCGATTTCTGCAAAAGTATTACAAATACTTAATGAGTTATCGTTAGATCCATCATTCATAAGAATAACCTCAATATTTTTCAACGTCTGAACTTGGATGCTTTTTAGACATTTTTGTAAAAAATCTGAGCTGTTATATACAGGAACGATTATGGAAATATCAGGCTTCATGTTTCTTATATATAAAAATATTACAGAGCGTTATTTTTATTTATTTATTTTTTGTGTTATCGGTTTAAATATCCTTAAAACAACGTAAAAATATACTTTAAGTGATAATGGGTAATTATTAAGTTTCGCTTCCTTTAAAATTTCTTTTGAAAAAATATTTTTAGCTCTAATTTTATGATAAATAATTTCTGCTAAATACTTTTCTTTATTTTCTTTAAATATTTTCAAATCAAAAACATTTTTATATAAATGCAGCTTACCCAATACATCCAATGTTACCATTGTTCTGATACATTTAAAACATTTTGAACAATTTACTAATTTAGTGTTTTTGCTAGATAACTCCTTATTGTAGGGCGTTACTAAACATACATTTAGATTATTAAAAGTGAATTGTTTATTTGATATCCTTTTGGTTTTTAATAATCTACCTTCATTTAATCCTGATATATGAAATTCTAAAGAGTTTCCTGCAATAGCTTTAGAATTTAATAAATCATAATATGCAGGATCATTTTGGTTGAACCTAAAATGATCTAAGGTTATACCAGACGCATAATAGTATGATTTAAATAATTTTTGAAACATTAATGTACATGCAAAATTTCTAAACGTATGCGTTTTTACAAATGGCATTTGTAAAATTTCATTCAAATTAGTATCTACCCATAAAAAATCAATACCTAAGTCATCAGATAAATTAGACACATAATTTTTCATTTTGACAAATAAATCTTGTGCAATGTCTCCTCCAAACTCGCCATAAGCGCCAGCGTTAAAAAGCGTTAGTATATCAACAGGGTAACTAGATTCCATATTATTTAATAGTGTATAAAAGGAATCTACTCCCAATGACATGGCAGTACCTGTTTTATTGGCATCGGGATATAAAGTTTCGTCAACATACCTAAAATCAATTTTTAATTTTTCAGGATATAGGTCGTTTTTAATAAAGGTATTTAACAAAACATCTGATAATCCATACTTTAAACGTTTTGAAATCGGTACTCCTGAAGTAAAACTTTTTTTTGTGAAAACAGCATAAATAAATAAAACTAGATTGAAACAATCACCATTGCTTAATGCTATATATTTTTCAAACTTCTTGTCTGCTGAAAACCATAATTCGTGTTCTTTATTGTCGATTTTTATACTAGCACAAAAAAATACACAATTGCTATCTCTTCTTATAAATATTTTATTTAATTCAATCATATTATTTATTTTGTAAAAAAACAGATTTTTTTAGTGTGGTGTTAAATGAAAACATACTAAATAAAATTAGCTATTAAATATTCACTTTCTAATTCAGCTTTTTCTTTCTTTTGATTAAGAAATCTATTTACAATTAGCAAGTTATCTTCAATTAACCCTTTTTTAATTATTTCGTCTTTTTCATTATTTATTAAATCAAATAATAAATATATTATAGCTTTACCATCCGATTCCACAATTGATTTAGCGATTTGAAAAGTAACTTTCTCTATTTTTTTTGTTTTATCATTTATATAAGTATGTAATATAATTGAATATTCGCTCTGATTCATTTTGCAAGAATCACTTCCTGGATAGGAACAAAAATTCCCCAAAGAAAAAGCTCCTATTTGACTATTCGCATGAATAGCTATTTTTTGAACCACATGAGGATGACAACCAATAACGCCATCAACATGACTTTTAAGCAAAAAATCCATTAATTTAACAGTCCAATTATCAGGTTTTAAATTGTATTGACCACCGCTATGCATTAAAACAAATACTAAATCAGCTTCTTTTTTTGCCAGTCTAATTTTGTTTTTTAGCTTTCTAAGCTTAGAATTTAAAGTAAAACCATTATATATATAACTCTCTATTTTTAATATAATACGTTTTACGATTTGCCTTCTTAAAACAATTCTCTCTTGTCTTTTAAATAAGTTTATGGCATGTTTTTCGTTTTTATTTAAATAAACCTTATTGAATGATGCATTTGTTCCATATGTATATGAAATAAATGCTATTTTAATATTGTTAATGTCTTTAATGTAATTCTTATCCTTTTCCTTTTCTTTTTCAGACAAATAAGTCCCAATATGATTTAAATTGATATGATCTAAATTTTTGATTGTTTGGTTTAGACCTTCAATACCTCTATCAAGCGAGTGGTTATTTGCTGTTGAAACCAAATCAAAACCAGCATTTTTAACTGCTTTTCCAAATTCAATAGGAGAGTTAAAACTCCATTTATGGTTTGTGTATTTTAAATCTTCACCAGCAAGAGGTGTTTCTAAATTACCAACAACAAAATCAGATTCTAAAAAAACAGGTTTAATATTTTTAAAAACATCAGAAAAATCAAAACCATAATCAGTTTTATTCATTAGTAACTGTTGTTCTTCACACATTATATCACCTACAAATGAGATTCTTATCATGATTTAATTTTTATTTTAACTAAGAGTTTTTGAATTTCACCATTTAACATGATTTTTTCTCCTTTTTCTAGGCCTAGTTTATATATGAATACACCACATGATACTACCGAAATGATAGAAATTATAAAAGTATTTAATATACTACTGTTTAAAAAGTATTTAAAAATAAGAGGAATAACCAATGATAAACAAACAATTAATATATTTTTATATATAACTTCCTTAATAAAGATTTTTACTGAAAACTCCTCGATTAAAAAATTAATTATGTGCAATCGAATAAACAATGCTATGATTGAAATAAACATACTAAATAAATATGTGGCTTGAGGAGGGTAATTTAATTTAAAAAGAATATAAGACATTGGCAGTATTAGTATTTGCAAAGAACCAACTATGATCTGAAAAGTTCTAATATTACCCGTGGCATTAACTCCCGTTATTAATGGTCCAGAAATACAATCGATTAAAGCAATAATTAAAATCAGTACAGCAAATGAACTTGCGTATTCAGGAACATCTACTAACCAAATACCTAGAATTGTATCTATTTCTAATAAAATTGGTAATGAAAGAATGAATATAAGGTAAAAAGAAAATTTGGCACCTCTAATAATTAATGAAAGCATATACTTCTTGTCGTTAGCAGAATATGATTTTACTATTTGTGGGTTTAAAGCGGTTTGAAAATTTGAGTAAAATCCCTGTACGGCTCCATTAACTTGCATGGCAATAGCTTGTGCTGTATTAAGAACTGGTCCAAAAAAAACGTTTAATAAAATGGTTGTTCCTTGTCCCTTAGCCACCAGTGCTAAATTTCCAAATAAGTTCCAACCTGAATAACTAATTAGTAATTTATATAGCATTTTATCCCTAACGACTTCAAATTTAGTCACCTTAAATTGATGCTTAGTATAATATCTGTAAAATATGGCTACAACAAGATTAAGAATAAAAAGAAGTGTTCCATAAAATTTTAATTTGTCAAATGAAACCCAAGTTAGCATAATTACAATAACTAAATTCATCACTCCAAAAAAAACACTAACGTAAGCATAAATATTCATTCTTTCATACGCAATAATTATTGCATTGTAAGGTGTTTGTATGATTGAAATAAAAATTGTTAAAGCAGATAAATGATAAACCCACTTTGCTGCTTGCATTCGATTTTCTGGAATATTCAAATAATTATTCAAAACCCAAACACCAATCGATTCTGCTAAAAGAAAAATACTAAGCGCAATAACAAGGTGAATAATAACCGTTGCATTGAATACTTTTTTTAGCTGTTTTAAGTCATTTTTTCCAATTTCATAAGACAAAAATCGCTGCGTAGATGCGCCCATTGCTCCATTAAGAAAAATAAACATTGAAACAACTCCTCCAACAACATTATAAATTCCAAAATCTTCAGCCCCTAATGTATCTAAAATAACGCGCGAAGTATAAAGTGACAATGCCATTTTAAATAGCATACGAAAATATAGTAGGCCTGTATTCTTCGCTATGCGCTTATTGTTTTCAGAATTCATTAAATATTTAATTTAATTTTCATTAAAGTCTGTTACAGTTTGTATCTTTTAAAACGCCTTTCACATCATAAATAACACCATTTTCGGCTAGCAAGGAGTTTAAATCTATATTTAAAAACTCTTTATGAGAAACGGTTAATACGATGGCATCAAACTTAGCATGAGGCAATACTTTAATAGTCTCTAAATTGTACTCATGTTTTACTTCGTCTGGATTAGCCCAAGGATCGTATATAGTAACATGTGTTCCATAACTTTTTAACTGGTTAATAACATCTACTGCTTTAGTATTTCTTACATCAGGACAGTTTTCTTTAAATGTGATACCTAAGTTTAATATTTTAGAGTCTTTGATTCGGATGTCGTTCGTGATCATAAGTTTTATGATTTCTGAGGCTACATATTGCCCCATACTATCATTTACACGACGTCCTGCTAAGATAATTTCAGGATGATAACCTACTTCTTGTGCTTTTTGTGCTAAATAATAAGGATCTACACCTATACAGTGCCCGCCAACCAAACCTGGTTTAAATGGTAAAAAATTCCACTTAGTACCCGCAGCCTCTAGAACAGCGTGCGTATCAATATCCATTAAGTTAAATATTTTTGCTAATTCGTTTACAAAAGCAATATTGATATCGCGTTGTGAATTTTCGATAACTTTTGCAGCTTCAGCAACCTTAATAGTAGGAGCAAGGTGGGTTCCGGCAGTTATTATACCAGCATATAGTGCATCTACTTTCTTACCAATTTCTGGCGTTGAACCAGCCGTTACTTTCAGTATTTTATCTACAGTGTGTAACTTGTCGCCCGGGTTTATACGTTCTGGAGAATATCCTGCAAAAAAATCGACGTTAAATTTTAAGCCACTAATTTTTTCTAAAACAGGCACACACTCATCTTCTGTGACACCAGGGTATACTGTAGATTCATAAATTACAATATCTCCTTTTTTAAGGACTTTAGCCACCGTTTCACTAGATTTGTATAATGGCGTTAAATCTGGCCTGTTATTTTTGTCGATTGGTGTTGGAACTGTTATTACATAATAATTACAGTCTTTAATATCCTCAATATTTGATGAGCATATTAAGCCGTTATCATTAGTATCACTACTTTTTAAAACAGATTTTAAAATTTCTGGCTCAACTTCTAAAGTAGCATCGATGCCTTTTGAAAGTTCTTCAACTCTTTTTTTATTTATATCAAAGCCTACAACATTATATTTTGTTGCAAATAATCTAGCTAATGGCAATCCAACGTAGCCAAGTCCTATAACAGCGATTTTATCTTTATTCATAAGTTATTAATATTGTCCGATTGTATAATATTCAAATCCAATGGTGTTCATTTCTTTTTTGTTCAATAAATTTCTTCCGTCAAAAATAAAAGCAGGCTTTTTCATTATAGCATACATTTTATTCCAATCGTATTTTTTAAATTCTTCCCATTCAGTAATTATTGCAATGGCATGAGCATTTTTTGCAGCTTCATATGGTGATTGGAAATTTTCGGTATTTGCTTTGTTTTCTTTTTCTGATCTGGAATTCAAAAAATTCAAATCTGCTTGAATTTTTACTTCTGAAACTTTAGGATCGTATATGGCAAGTTTGGCTTGTTCATTTAGTAAATGATCTGCGATATAAATGGCTGCGGATTCTCTAGTATCATTAGTATCCTTTTTAAATGCCCAACCAAATAAGGCTATTTTTTTTCCGGAAACAGTGTTATATAATGTATTAATAATACGATCTGAAAATCTTCTTTTTTGATGATCGTTTAAAATAACTACTTGTTCCCAATAATCTGCGACCTCATGTAAACCATAGCTACGTGCCAAATAAACAAGGTTTAATATATCTTTTTGAAAGCAAGAGCCGCCAAAGCCAACAGATGCATTTAAAAATTCAGACCCAATTCGAGAGTCCATACCAATAGCTTTTGCTACTTCATTAATATTGGCCTCAGTATGTTCGCAAAGTTCTGATATGGCATTTATAGAAGATACTCTTTGTGCTAAAAATGCGTTAGCAGCAAGTTTAGACAATTCTGAAGACCATAAATTGGTTTTCAAAATCTTATGTTTTGGTACCCAACTGCTGTAAATTTCAGCTAATATTTGTATTGATTTTTCGTGTTCTCCACCAATTAAAACACGGTCGGGCTTTAGTAAATCGTTAATCGCTGTACCTTCAGCTAAAAACTCTGGATTTGATAGAATATGAAAATTAATATCATTTCCAGTATTGTGAAGAATGCTTTTAATGGTTTCTGCTGTTCTAACTGGTAATGTTGATTTTTCAACAACAATTTTATCAGTTTTGGCAACTTTAGCTATATTTCTTGCACAAAGTTCTATGTATTTTAAATCGGAAGCCATACCTTTTCCTTTGCCATAGGTTTTGGTAGGCGTATTAACTGAAATAAAAATCATTTCAGATTCATCTATAGCTTTATCTATTTCAGTAGAGAAAAATAAATTGTCACCTCTTGTGTCTTTAACGATATCTGCTAGGCCAGGTTCATAGATTGGTAGTTTTGATAAATCATCATCATTCCAAGCAGCAATTCTTTCAGCATTAATATCAACAATAGTTACTTTAATATTAGGGTTTTGCTTAGCAATTACTGCCATTGTAGGCCCACCTACATATCCGGCACCAATGCAACAAATTTTTGTAATTTTCATTTTACTTCAAATTTTCCCAATACCAATCAATAGCTTCTTTTATACCATCATTAATATTGTATTTGGGGTTGTAGCCTAATAATCTTTTTGCTTTATCAACAGAGGCTAGTGAGTGAGGTATATCACCAACTCGATTGCCACGATGTTTAATTTCAATGTTTTTAATAGAACTATCAAATCCGGAAAGGTGATTTTTCAATAAGGTTGTTAATTCCAATAACGTGGTTCTGTCTCCATATGCAACATTATAAACAGTGTTTAACGCCTCTTTATTATCTGTTGTTATGGCTAGCAAATTCATTTGTATAACATTATCAATATACGTAAAGTCTCTTGAGTAGCTTCCATCACCATTAATCATAGGTGATTCATGATTGATAAATTGTTTTACAAAAAGTGGGATTACAGCCGCATACGCCCCATCAGGGTCTTGTCTTTTACCGAAAACATTAAAATAGCGTAATCCGATTGTATCCAATCCATAAGCACTTTGAAAGATATCTGCATAAAGCTCATTAACATATTTTGTAATGGCATAAGGAGATAGGGGTTTGCCTATAGTATCTTCAACTTTTGGTAAGGCTTCATGATCGCCATAAGTTGAAGAACTAGCGGCATAAACAAAACGAGTTACTTTTGCATCGCGTGCCGCTACTAGCATATTTAGAAAACCAGATACATTAACATCATTAGTTGTTATTGGGTCTTTTATAGATCTTGGTACAGAGCCTAATGCTGCCTCATGTAATACAAAATCGACTCCTTGGCATGCCTTATGGCAATCTTCAAGATTTCTTATATCACCCTTAATAAGATTAAAATCATTGTTACTTAAAAAAGGCTCGATGTTTTCTCTTTTACCTGTAGAAAAGTTATCTAAACAAACAGTTTTGATATTGTTAGAAAGCAAAGTTTCGCATAGGTTAGAGCCTATGAAACCAGCACCACCTGTAACCAGTACAGTTTTATTTTGTAGATTTTCAAGCATTAATTTGGGTTTATTGTTAATAACTGCCGCAAATATGTAAAAAATTATTTTAACATATGCTATTATTATACTAAGTTGATGTTTTTTACGATAAAAATCATAGTCTTAAGTTTTTAATGGGTTTCATCGATAAAAAAGGGCTTATGGCAAGTCATCCATAATTCATATTAGTTTAATAAAAAAATCAACTTAATATGATGTTTTATGTTAGTATCAAGATATAGGCACTTATAACACATAAAATCTCCCAAAAACACCTAAAACACTGGACTAATCCATGTTTTTTTTAAATAATTTGCTTCATGACACTTAAAAAAATTAAGAACTATTAGTGCTCTTTTAAAACCTTTATCTTATCTGTTTTTAAATGATTTTTTTTAAAAAATAGTTATAAATGCGTGTAATATCCTATTTTTAGGATACTTAAAGGGGGGGGGCTTTTTTTAGTGCAATAAAAGCATAGCATAATGTATTTGTTGCTATACAAAGTACTCATTTTTTAATGCTATTGACTAAGATTGTATAATAGTAAATCGGATTAATTTGATTGGTGTGTTATTGTTTTTTGAAAATAATTTATGCAATTAATTTGTTACAGAGTATAGGTTAATTAACTAATTTGTATTGCTGTAAATGGGAAATGGTTTTTTTATTTACTTCAAAAATTATAAAAACAGTTACATATTTTCAATTATTTAATTTGAATTTACGACAACGTATAATACGCTTTAAAACAGTTAAATAAGTTTCTGTGTTATTGGTGTTATTAATTGTTAAAAGAAAATTTCTTATGGTATTTGATTTAATAATTTTATTGTAGATTGCTAAGGCTTTCAGTTTTTAATCGTAACATAATTAATAGTATTTCTAAATTAATAAATATAGAATTTGAAAAGCTTTTTGTGTTTTCTATATCGACGATGAGCATGTTTAACAGTTAACAAAAAAAACAGAATGTATTTAACCGATTTTAATGAATGTTTTAGCGAATTAACCACTAACATATAAGCTTGCTTTAAAACAATTGTTAAATTTACACCATAGATAAATATTTAAATTGATTAATAGCGGAATTAATTTAATACTAAATTTAAAAAATATATACATAGAACGATCATTATCTCTCATAATCCTTCAGCGGATTAATATATAGGGCATATGTTTTATTTAGTATTAGCTATAATTATAAATATGATTTTATTTTATTATTTCTTAGGGGTTTTATTAATCACACTTTTTGTTTTAAAACAATTTTACAAATCTATTTTAAAAATTTATTTTAGACTAAATGTCCATGCAAATAATTTTTACAATAACATACTCTTTAAATGTTAACTAAAACAAAAATATATTTATCATCACCCCACATGGGCGGTACAGAGCAAAAATATGTTGCTCAGGCATTCGATACGAATTGGATAGCTCCATTGGGACCCAATGTAGATGGTTTTGAAGATGCTATTAAAGGATATTTGGGTAATAATTGTCATGTTGCCGCACTAAGTTCTGGAACTGCAGCTATACATTTGGCATTGAATTTGCTGCATGTAACAAAAGGAGACGAAGTATTATGTCAAAGTTTTACATTTTCTGCTTCTGCAAACCCTATTATGTACCAAGGTGCTACACCCATATTTATTGATAGTGAGAAGGAAACATGGAATATGTCTCCTAAGTTACTGGAAATTGCAATAAAAGATAGAATTGAAAAGTACAAAAAACCAAAAGCTATTATCGCAGTTCATTTATACGGTATGCCATATAAGGCGAAGGAAATTAATGCCATTGCTCAAAAATACGAAATCCCAGTGATTGAAGATAGTGCAGAGGCTTTTGGAAGCACGTATTTTAATCAATTTTGCGGAACACTATCAGATTTAGGGATTTTATCTTTTAATGGGAATAAAATAATTACAACTTCTGGAGGAGGTGCCTTAATTACTAAAAATATAAAACTGAAGGAAAAAGCGGTGTATCTTTCTACTCAAGCACGAGATGAAGCACCACATTATGAACATTCAACTATTGGTTTTAATTATAGAATGAGTAACGTATTGGCAGGGATTGGTAGAGGCCAAATGGAAGTCTTAAATGATAGGGTGTCTGCTAGAAGGAAAAATTATGATTTTTATAAAGAGAATTTATCAAAATATAAAACTATTGAGTTTTTAGAAGAACCAGAAGGTTTCTTTTCTAATAGGTGGATTACATGTATAACAACTGAATCTTATGATATGAGAGAAAGTATACGAACTGCCTTAGAAAAAGAAAATGTTGAAACAAGACCTTTATGGAAGCCTATGCATATGCAGCCTGCCTTTAAGGATTGTTTACATTTTACAGACGGTACTTCTGAAATGCTTTTTGAGAAAGGACTTTGTTTACCAAGTGGCTCTAATTTACCTCAAGAAGATTTAAACAGAATAATAAATTTAATATCAAAAACTCCAAACTTATGATAAAGAATTACTTCGCTAAATGTTCACAAAAGTATGCTTCAAAATGGTTAGTATTAGCCATAGATTTAGCTATTGTGATAGTAACATTCTTAATGGCCTATACAATACGATTTAATTTTACTTTAAACTTTGATCTTACTCAGTTTTTAGTTCAATTACCTGTTGTTTTAATTATTTCGGCTCTTAGCTTCATGGTTATTGGATCCTTTAAAAGCGTTATTAGGCATACTGGTTTTACAGATGTTGTTAATGTTTTTAAGTCTGTGGTTCTCATGGCATCCACTTGTGCTTTGTTTGTCTTAATAAACCATTATTCAAATTTAATTTCGAATTTCACAATTCCTGGTTCAATCATTGCCATTCATTCGTTATTATGTTTTGTAGCCCTTGCAGGGAGTAGGCTGCTTTTTAAAATTATATATAAACACTTAAAATGTAAATTGTTTTCTTCTAAAAACATAATTATATACGGTGCTGGAGATTCTGGTATTATAACTTATAATGCACTTTTAAATAATACTACTAATAATTTTAATGTGGTTAGTTTTATAGATGATGATTTAAAGAAGAAAGGAAAAGTTATTAATGGAATAAAAATTTACCCTTTAGAGGATATTGACGAAGCATATATAAAATCAAACAATATAAATGAAATTATAATTGCAACGCAAACTATAGACCCTAAAAGATTAATTCGACTCGTTGATGGTTTAAGTAGTTTTAAAATTGATATTAAAAAAGTACCACCAATGGAAGATTGGATAAATGGTGAGTTGAATTCAAACCAGATTAAACAATTTGAAATCGAAGACTTGTTAGGAAGAGCACCAATCCAAATAAACAATCCAAATTTAATTAACGAATTTAAAGGAGAAACCATAGTCATTACTGGTGCTGCTGGCTCAATAGGAAGTGAATTGGTGAAACAATTAGCTAATTTTGATGCAAAGCAATTAATTTTGGTAGATCAAGCTGAATCCCCTTTGTATGATGTACAACAAGATTTAAAAAGAGCTGGGAAATATAATTTTACTGCTATAGTTGCAGATATTAGAGACGGTCTTAGAATAGATTCTATTTTTCAAGAATTTAAGCCAACTATGGTGTTTCATGCTGCGGCCTATAAGCATGTGCCATTAATGGAAAAATCTCCTTATGAGGCTATTAAAATCAATGTTAATGGAACTAAACTCTTAGCAGATACAGCATCTCGTTATAATGTTAAAAAGTTTGTGTTTGTATCCACGGATAAAGCAGTGAACCCAACAAGTGTTATGGGTGCTACTAAAAGAATGGCAGAAATGTACATTAGTTGTTTACAAAAGGAAAGTAAGACCAAATTTATAACAACGCGTTTTGGCAATGTTTTAGGTTCTAATGGTTCTGTAATCCCCTTGTTTAAAAAGCAAATTGAAAATGGCGGGCCATTAACACTTACAGATAGAGAGATTACACGTTATTTTATGACTATTCCAGAAGCTTCCCAACTCGTGTTGGAGGCAGGTAATATGGGTAAAGGAGGAGAAATATTTATATTTGATATGGGTGAGTCTGTTAAAATCTATGATTTAGCTAAGAATATGATTAAACTTTGTGGCTTAAGGTTCCCAGAGGATATTGATATTGAGATAACAGGTTTACGTCCTGGTGAAAAACTTTATGAAGAATTATTAGCCAACGGAGAAAACACATTATCTACTTATAATAAAAAGATAATGATTAGTAAAACGAGAGATTTAGATTATAGTAGTGTAAAATCTGATATTGAAGATTTATGTATAACAAATCGTTTTCAAAATAATAATATAGTTTTGAAAATGAAAACATTAATTCCTGAATATAAATCAAATAATTCTGATTACGAAAAATTTGATAAAAGAGTACAAACCTATAAAAAGATTAAAGGCTTTTCTAAAGAAAATAACGACAAATCATATATTAATTTATAAATATATTTTATATTCGCTTTCCTTTAAAACACCCCAAATAGTATTTAAATGATTAGGAATAAACTTAAAAATAGCATAAAATTAGTATATTTTAGCTTCTTGATTTTGTTGATAACCTCGTGCGCAACTAAAGAAGATGTTGTATACTTTCAAAACGCAAAAAATTTTGAAACTATTGTTGATACGGATACTTTTGAAGCGAAATTGAAAATAGGCGATATCGTAAGTATTTATGTTTCGACTATGGATTTAGAGGTTACTAGGCCTTATAATATTATAAAAAGTACAGGTGCTGCTGGAGGCGTATTAATTGATTACTTAATCGATTCTGATGGTAATATTGATTTCCCCGTTTTAGGAAAAGTAAAATTAATTGGTCTTTCTGTTGATGAAGCTAAAGAGCTTTTTAAGAAAAAATTTTCTGATGGAGATTTATTAAGAGATCCTGTTATTATCATTCGAATTCTTAATTTTAGAGTTAGTGTTTCCGGGGAAGTTAGAAGACCAGGAGTCTACACGATTTCTGGAGAGCGAATTTCTATATTGGAAGCACTTTCTTTAGCGGGCGATTTAACTATAAAGGGAAAAAGAGATAATGTTCTTGTAATTAGAGATTTTAATGGTTCCAAAACCTATACTCGGGTTGATTTAACAAGCAAGGAAATTTTCAATTCCCCTGTTTACTATTTAACTCAAAATGATGTTATATATGTAGAGCCAAATAACTCTGCCATCAGTAGTGCTTCTGGCGATACTAGGATAGGTACAATTATTTCAATTACATCATTTGTTCTAACTACAGCTCTTATATTTGTAACCCGAAAATAGGATTCATGAACTCAAGCCAAAATAATACCCCACCCAATAACTTGTCACAAGATTTTAATTTTAAAAACGCCATATCAACTTATACAAAACAATGGAAATGGTTCTTTTTTAGTCTTATTGCCTGTATTGCCTTAGCATTTTTATATATTAGATATACAACACCTAAATACGCCGCCTCTGCAAAAATCATGTTGATTGAAGAGAACGAAGGCGCTAATGCATCTGCTGCTTTAGAAGAATTATCCATGTTTAGCGAAAGCGAAGACGCAAAGGTAGAGGATGAAATCCAAGTTATGAAATCTAGAGAGTCCTTTCAAGGGGTTGTTGAAAAATTGAATTTAAACATAGAATATTATAATATTGGTAGAATTAGAGAAGCCGAACTTTATAAAAAATCACCGATTCAAGTTAATTTTATAAAATCGGATTCAATAATAAGTCAGACCAATTTTAGTTTTTATGTTGAAATTCTTTCTGAGAGTGAATTTGCTTATAAAGTTAAAGAGGATGATGTTCCAAATAAGATTTCTTTCGGGAAAAATATACCCACTCATTTTGGCGGTATGGTCATCACTCCAAATATTTCAAGAATAAATTACTCTGTAGGAAATATTATTAATGTTCGATTAACGTCTGTTGAGATTAAAGCTAATAACCTTAAAAGTCGAGTATCTATTGCAGCTTACGGAAAATCATCAAAAGTAATTGATATAAATTTAAGCGATCCTATTCAAGAGAAGGCCATAGATATAATAAATACTTTAATTGATGTATATAACTTAACAACCATACAAAAGAAGAATGTCCGCTCTAAAAATACTGCGGATTTTATTGACGAGCGTGTGGAACTTATAGCGTCAGAACTAGTTAATGTTGATAATAGTATTGTTAGGTTTAAACAAGGTAATAAAATAACTGATGTCAATTCTGAGGCAGGACAATTTCTAAATTCAAGTATGCAGAATCAACAGCAATTAGATGCTTCCAAAACACAATTACGTGTTTTGGATTATATGAAACAGTCTCTAAATAGTAATACTGATGATTTTACTAGTATTCCATCAAATCTTGGTCTAGGTGATCCCGCTATAAGTTCAATGTCAGCAAAATATAATGAGTTATTAGCTAACAGAGAACGCTTATTGCAAAGTGCAGGTAAAAACAACTCTGTTGTTGTTCAACTTGACCAAACACTAAATGGTCTTAAAACCAATTTAGCTCAAAGCATAGAAAATGCTACAAAATCGTTAAATATCCAAATTGGTAGTTTGCAAAATCAATCGCAACGTATTAATTCTAAGATATTATCTGTTCCTGGTCAAGAAAGTAAACTTAGATCAATAGGGCGCACACAAGAAATAAAAGAATCCCTGTATTTATATTTATTGCAAAAACGCGAAGAGGCAACTATTTCCTTAACAGCAACATCGCCAAGTGTAAAAGTAATTGATAAAGCTTATGGTGGTAGTAAACTTCCAATATCCCCAAATAAAAAAATTATATATCTTTCAGGCATGTTTTTAGGTCTTTTAATTCCTTTCGGTATCTTTTATGTTAAAGATTTATTAGATAATAAAATACATAATAAAGAGGATATTGAAAAAACTTTAAATAATATAACTGTACTAGGCGAAATACCAAATTTAAGTTCTAAAGAAATTGATGGTCTTATCAAGAAAAATGATAGATCTTTACTATCTGAATCCTTTAGAATTATAAGAACTAATTTTGATTTTGTTAGAAAAGGAAGACAAGTTGAAAACTACGATAATGTAATTTTTGTAACTTCAACTATAAAAGGTGAAGGAAAATCATTATTTAGTAAGAACATGGCTTTAACACTAGCTAATACTGATAAAAAAGTATTACTTATTGGAGCAGATATTAGAAACCCACAGGTACAAGGTATTTTAAAAAATCAAAAAAACAATCCAGTAATTAATAAGATTGGTTTAACTGAATATGTTGTTGATAGTTCAATATCTGAAAGTGAAGCTATTGGTAGCTACCTAATCAATGATATATCTATTGATATTTTATTTTCAGGAAAAATACCACCAAATCCGGCTGAATTATTAATGAGCAATAGACTTAAAGATTTATTTGATGCCGTATCAAAACAATATGATTATGTTATTGTAGATACAGCGCCATCTATGTTAGTGACGGATACATTACTTTTTAGTCAATACGCAGGACATACCATATACATGACTAGAGCAGACTATACAGAAAAACGCATATTAAATTTTGTAAATGAGCTGCATGACGAAGAAAAATTAAAAGGCATGATGTTGGTTGTTAATGATGTAAAACAATCGAACTTTGGTTACGGTGCTAAATATGGTTACTATGCTGCTCAAGAAAAAAGAGGTTTTTTCAGAAGAAAATCATCTTAAACAATTGAGAATTTTTCTCTCGTATTGGTTATTATAGCTGATACGTTTTTTTGAATAGATTTGCCTATTTTTATTTCCGAAATTTTTTTTACATGATTACTATTATGTGCATCAGTCGCTGTAAAATCTATTAAATTTTCTTGAATTAATTTATAGGCTGTTTTTTTTGTTTTTTCACCGTAATGATTACTCAAAGACAATAAGTTTAATTGAAATAAGCATCCTCTGCTTTTTAACTCTTTATAATAATCTAAATTATCATGAAAATAGTTATAACGTTCTGGATGAGCTAAAATTGGAATATATCCCAAGTTTTGCAAATCAAATATAATATTATGAAGATTTATTGAAGGTTTAAAATAAGACATTTCAATTAAAATGTATTTTCTAAATAGTGGTAATAGATTATTTGTGTTTACTAAATTTTCAAAATTAGAATCAATCATATATTCTGCAGAGGGATTAATAATATTGTTTTTAATATTTTTTTTATCTAAACCCTCTAACAATAATTTATAGGAACCTTGTATACGTTCTTTAGTATTTGGATAAAAGCCCTCCATGACATGAGGTGTCGGTATGGATTTACTAATTCCAATGGCATGTAAAAGTTGTATTATTTCAATGGATTCTTCTACTGTTTTTGCTCCATCATCTATACCGGGTAAAATATGGCAATGTATATCCACAAGTCCTTCTAAATAATCTTTCAAATAATGTTTTTTTGAAAAAATACTAAGCATAGAAAAAGATTTATTTAACTATTATAAAATTTAAAAGCTTCAATTATTAAATCGTTATCGACTAAACAATCAATTTTACATTTACCTATTGCTTCGAGTAGAACAAAATTAATATTTCCATGGTTATTCTTTTTATCGTATTTGAGTAATTCAATAATTGCAGGATAATCGTTCTTATTAATGTCAACTTTATCATAAAAACTTAAAAATAATGTTTTAATATTTAAAGTTATTTCTTTGGGGAAACCTGTTAGCTTAGTCGAAATAAAACAAGCCAAAATCATCCCAACTACAATAGCTTCTCCATGTAACAACGTTTTTTTGTTTGAATTACTTAGAAAATACGATTCTATTGCATGACCAAGTGTATGACCAAAATTAAGAGTTTTACGTAACCCATTTTCAAGAGGGTCTTCTTCAACAACATTTCGTTTTATAATCACAGATTCATAAATTAAATCATCTAAATCATGTAATGAAAGTTTAGATAGATTTTGAAATTTACTCCAATAGTTGTCCCCAGTGATTAAGCCGTGCTTTAACATTTCTGCTAATCCAGAACGCATTTGGTTTTGCGGCAATGTATCTAAATAATCAGAATCTATAAGAACCAAATCAGGGTTGCTTATAACTCCAATTTGGTTTTTTAAATGTCCTAAATCAACACCTGTTTTGCCACCTACAGAGGCATCAACCATGGATAGGAGCGTGGTGGGCACATTTATATATGATATTCCTCGTTTAAAAGTGCATGCTACAAAACCTCCTAAATCTGTAATAACACCACCACCAATATTTATGATTAAACTTTTTCTATCGGCATTAAGTTCAGAAAGTGCATTCCAAACATCAACGCAAGTATCAATAGTTTTATTTATTTCTCCGGATTGTATTTCAATAATTTCAATAGCCGTTTCCGTTTCAAGGTTTTTTAAAAACTTTGGTAAGCAATACTGATGTGTATTTTCATCGACTAAAATAAAAATTTTGGAAAAATTATTTTTGTCAATATGCTTATTTAAAGGATTGTAGCCTTTTTCATTAAAATGAATAATACTATTATTAGCATTAATAGAATTCATAAAATCAGTATTGTTTTAAAGGGTGTGAAATTAAGAAGTTTTTATATAAAATGATAACTTAGCTATAATTATCTTTTTATAAATGTTATATAAAATGAATACAGACTTAATTTTCGATAATACAGAAATTGCTTTTTCTTTAAAGACAGATTCGGAATTGGAACGCGCATATTTTTTATTTAAAATGATTTCTATAGAGCCATTGGTCCGGATAGGAACTGCCGCAACTAATTTTGCAATTAAAGCACATTTACCTATAGAAGGCCTTATACGCTCTACAGTTTTTGATCATTTTTGCGGTGGTGTAAGTGAAAACGATTGCTTATCGGTTATAGATAATATGTTTCAAAAGGGAGTGAGTTCTGTTTTAGATTATTCAGTAGAAGGAAAAGAAAGCGAAGTAGACTTTGATTCTGCAAAAAATAAAATTTTAAAAATTATAGATTTTGCTAATGAAATTGATGCTATTCCTATTGCCGTATTTAAACCCACTGGACTTGGACGCTTTTCACTATATGAAAAAATAAGTAGAAAAGAGGCGTTGAGCGATAAAGAAAATGAGGAATGGAAAAGAGTGATTAACCGATTTGATGAAGTTTGCAGAAAAGCAAAAGAAAATGATATAGCCGTTTTAATTGATGGTGAAGAAAGTTGGATGCAAGATGCTGCTGATGGTTTGGTAACCAGTATGATGAAGAAATTCAATACAGAAAAACCTATTGTTTATAATACATTACAAATGTACCGCCATGACAGATTAGCATTTTTGGAACAAGAACATAAAAAAGCAATGAAAGATAATTATTTTCTTGGCTATAAATTAGTTCGTGGTGCTTATATGGAAAAAGAGAACGATAGGGCAAAAGGTAAAAAACAGCAATCTCCAATTTGTAAATCCAAAGCTTTAACAGATGAAAATTTTAATAAAGGACTGCGCTATATGATTGAGAATTTAAATTGCATGTCTTTATTTGCCGGTACACATAATGAAGATAGTTGTTATTTATTAATGCAATTAATGCATGAAAAAGGTTTATTAAATAATGACCCTCGCATATGGTTTGGTCAATTATATGGTATGAGTGATCATATAAGTTTTAATTTGGCCAATAAGGGATATAATGTTGCAAAATACGTGCCTTTTGGACCCGTAAGAGATGTAATGCCTTATTTGATTAGAAGAGCAGAAGAGAACACCTCTGTAGCTGGACAAACGGGAAGAGAGTTGGCTTTACTTTCAAAAGAGAAGAAGCGAAGAAAAGTATTGTAAATAGGTTCTAATTTATAAAATTACTTTAAAATAACTTTAATTATCGTAAGCCCGATAAGTTTTAAATCAAACAAAATACTTTTTTTACTTATATATTCTTTATTGTATTTTAATTTATCTGGAATAATAGTTTTTATAAAAAATGCCTCAGGATCTTTGGCTTTTTTTAATAATTCGACTTCATTTCTGTATTTCAAAGAAGCAAGCCCTGTTATACCGGGCCTAATCTTGAAAATCTCCAAGTCCTCTTCTTTATAAAAATTAACATAGTACCGTAGTTCTGGCCTAGGTCCAACAAAACTCATATCACCTTTAATGATATTAATAAGTTGCGGCAATTCGTCAATTTTATAGCGCCTCAGAAAATATCCGATTTTTGTTACCCTTGAATCATCATTACCAAGAGTTAAATTCCCTTTTTTTGCAGATTCAATTTCCATAGTTCTAAATTTATAAATATTAAAATCCTTGTTGTGTTTCCCAACACGGCCTTGAACAAAAAAAACAGGACCTTTTGAATCTAATTTTATTAAAATAGATATTAAAAATAACACTGGAAAGATAAGTGCCAATCCAATTATAGAAAATAAAATGTCGAATAATCGTTTTAACATGTTAGTTATGAATTGTTAGATTTTGAATAGTAGCTATACTATCACAATTCTGAATAACTAAAGATATTTCATTATCATTATATATGCCTTCTAATATATAAATACCACAGGGAGTTTCTCTAGGGTTGCTCTCAGAAAAATTGACATCTCCTTTTTTCAGAATATAGTTTATACCTGAGGAATCAATAACTTTACGACTTAAAAGATTAAAAACATTTTGGCTGTATTTGATATCTTTTAAATTTATATTTTTTAAAACTCGAGATTCCGGACCATAGCTGCAAGATGTTTTTTTACCGTTTAAAAAGAAAGCTAAAATCACTAAACCCAAAGAAAAACCTCCGAGATAATAGCCTATACGCTGAATGAGTTTCATTTAAAAAATTTAGGTTGATAAGATAATATCGAATTAAAATATAAGTAAATTAATATCACTATGTTTTAAATCGAACCATTCTCCAACGGATTTACTGGTTAAAATACCGTGGTAAAAGTACAATCCATTTTTTAAACCCTTATCAAATCTTAAAGAATTTTCTATGCCGCCATCTTCAGCAATTTTTAATAAATATGGAGTAAAAATATTACTAATAGACACGGTAGCCGTTCGTGGATACCTTGCAGGAATATTTGGCACACAATAATGAACTACATTATGTTTAATATATGTTGGTTGCCTATGGGTAGTAACATCACTTGTTTCAAAGCATCCACCCATATCAATACTTACATCGATAATAATAGCTCCTTTTTTCATGGCTCTTACCATAGTGTCTGAAACTACAATGGGCGATCTATTAGTACCTCGAACTGCACCAATAACTACATCGCAACGTTTTAAAGCTTTTAATAAATTTTTGGGCTGTATAGTTGATGTAAATAGTGGTCGCCCCAATTGTGTTTGGATACAACGCAATTTTGTTATAGAATTATCAAAAACCTTAACACCAGCACCCAAACCTAAAGCGCTTCTTGCGGCAAATTCACCAACAGTGCCTGCACCTAAAATTACCACTTCAATTGGTGGAACACCACTTATATTTCCAAACATGATACCGTTACCATTTTTAGTTTCAGACAATAACTCTGATGCTATTAAAACGGATGCTGTTCCTGCAATTTCACTAAGTGATTTTACAGCTGGATAACTTCCATCTGTATCTCTAATAAATTCAAAAGCTAACGCTGTAACTCTTTTAGAAGCTAATGCCGCAAAATATTTTTTAGTTTGTGTTTTTATCTGTAATGCGGAAATTAAAATGGTTTGGGGGTTTATTAATTTTATTTGTTCTAGAGTAGGAGGTTCTACTTTTAAAATCATAGGACACGAAAAAACTTTTGCGGTATCTTTTGTAATTTCAGCACCAGCTTCGCTATAATCCTTATCACTGAAATTGGCACCATTTCCAGCACCACTTTCAATTAAAACCCTATGCCCATTATTTACTAACGCATATACAGCATCTGGGGTTAAACAAATACGCTTTTCTTGATATGCCGTTTCCTTTGGAATACCTATAAATAACTCTCCTTTTTTCTTAAAAATTTCTAATGTTTCCTCCTGTGGCAAAAGTTGTTGTTTTGTAAAAGGAGAGAGCGGTTGTTTATGCATGGTTTCATGATATTATTAAATTTCAAATTACAAATAAATTTTTTAATTATTACAAATGAATTTTAAAAATTATTTACTGTAAATTTTAATTATTATTTTTTTATTTAATATTATGAAGCCTGAATTTTATACATTATTAAATTAAAAAAATAGAAAAAAGATTTTAAAAAGTAATATGTAAGAATTATAGTTTTTATTTTAAACTTACTGAAATTTATTTTATAAATGCTAGTATAAATTATTATTTTAGAGGCTTAAAAGTTAATTAGAATTTAATATAATAACTTGTTTTAATATTGAATATGAACAGTTGTATTTCAACGATTACATTTATCTGATTAAATAACCGCTTAACGTATAATTTTTAAAGGTGCAAGTTAATTGCTATAGTTTAGTTTTATTATAAATTAATATATGTTTAAAAAAATATTATTTTATTTTTTTTTAGTGTTTACAACCCTATGTTTTTCTCAGGAATATAGTATAGAAGGTTTTGTGATTGATTCGAATAATTTACCTATAAGTTATGCAAATATTGTTATAGTTGACAAAGAAAATTCAGAATTTATTACAGGTTCTACAACTAATGAAGTTGGAGCTTTCACCATCAGTGCTAAAAAAGCGCAGTATATTATAAAGGTTAGTTTTTTAGGTTTTGAAACATTTTCAAAAGAATTTAAGGTCGACAGTGATTTAGACTTAGGCACAATTTTATTAAAAGAAAATTTGCAAGAGCTTGATGGTGTAACTATAATTTCTAAGCGTCCAACTATAAAAAGAATGGTAGACAGATTAGTTTTTAATGTAGAAAATTCAACACTTTCAAACAATAACATTTTAGATGTTTTAAAACACACTCCAGGTGTTTTGGTAGTTAACGGTAAAATTACAGTAAAAAACGCCCTACCAATTATATATATTAATGATAGACGTATGCATTTATCGCCTAATGAGGTGCAGCAACTTTTAGAAGGTACTTCGGCGAATAACATAAAATCTATTGAAGTCATTACAAGTCCACCTGCTAAGTATGAAGCAGAAGGAGGTGCTGTAATAAATATAAAAACAAGTAAAAATATTACGGCAGGTTATAACGGCAGTGTGTACGGTAATTATAAACAAGGAAGTGAGTTTCCAAAATATGCTTTTGGAACAAGTCATTTCTTTAAAACAAAAAAGCTTAGTACTTATATAAATTATAGTGATAGCCCGAGAACGGATTTTCGTAATACAAATGAATTTGTAAATTTTATTGAAAATGATGAAATTCAAACCAGTTGGGAAACTGATTATAACCGCACACGCAAAACTGCAAATAAAAATTTAAATGCAAATATTGATTATGATTTTAATAAATTAAACAGTATAGGCTTTACTACAAATATACTTTTTGCTCCTAGAGCAAACTCAAGAACCAATGTAAATTCTTTTACCGAAGTTTTTAATAGTAATAAGGTTTTAGATTCTACTTTTTTCACAGAAAACAAGAAGCATAGCGAGACTGTAAATTTTGCTTTTACAATTGATTATAACCATAAATTTAATACTAATGGTGAGCAATTGGGCATAAGTTTACATCATACGAATTATGATTTTTCAGATCTTCAAGAGGTTAATACTCAATATTTATTTTCTGATGAAACTTTTATTAGAAATAATAAGTTCCAAACGTTTTCAAGCCAAGATATTAAACTTTTTACAGGTCAAATAGATTATGAATTACCTGCAAATGACTCTAGTTTATTTGAAGCTGGTTTAAAAATATCTAGTATTAATTCTAAAAGTATTTTAAATCAAGACAATTTTAAAAATGGAATCCCTGAAAAAGACTTGTTAAATTCTGATACGTTTTTTTATGATGAAACTAATTTCGCACTTTATTCGAGTTATTCTCAAGATTGGGATACTTGGAGTTTAAAACTAGGTTTAAGAACAGAATTTACCGATATTAAAGGTAATTCTTTATTTACCAATGAGAATAACAACAGAAAGTATAATAAGTTTTTCCCATCATTTTATTTACTACATACTATTGACGACAAAAACGAAATTTACTTTAATTATAACAAACGTATTCACCGACCAAGATACAGCGATTTAAATCCATTTAAATACTTTTTAAACGATAATACATATACAACTGGAGACCCAAATCTAAGTCCACAAATAGATGATGGTTTTATTTTAGGATACACATTCAAACAAATATTTACTTTTGAAGCATTTTACCGCTTTGAAAGACACCCGACAATTGAAATTAAGTTTCAGGACAATGAGGAAAATATTATAAAATATATAAACACTAATATTGACAGAAGTTTTACTTACGGATTAGATTTTACAACATATACGCCCGTTGTTAATGATTGGAATCTTTATGTGTTATCATCTATATTTTATTACGATAATCAATTTTTTGCCATTGAAAGTAATAATGTACTTCAAAATACTAAACAATGGAGTTTTTATGCTCAAATTATTAATTACTTTTCTTTTTTGAAAGACAAAAGTTTAACTGCAGATGTATCCTACGTGTATATATCCCCTTTGGTAAATGGAGCTTCGAACATTAGTGAGCGCTGTAGTTTTGATATTAATTTAAGAAAAGATGTTTGGAACGGCAGGGCCTCTATTAGCTTAGGTGTTGCAGATATGTTTAACGCCTTAAACTTTAGCCAAACAACTAAATACTTGAACCAAGATGTATATTATAAGTCTAAAATAGAAAATAGGTTATTTACATTTGGTTTCAATTATAAGTTTGGGAATTTTAGGTTAAATAATAATAAAAAGGAAATTGAGTCAATTGAGCGGGATAGAATAAAATAATTCAAATATATTTTCTAATTTTTCTCCAAAACCCTTTAGGTGTTATTTTAAATTCTTCCTCCAATTCCTCGAGAGATTTGTTTGCATTGTTAATTTTATTAAAAATACGTGCTCTTATTAAATAAATAGAAGGTATTACAATAGCCATAACAGGTATCATATATATCAATTGAAATTTATCTAATGATTGATCTTCGAAAAATAAATCGAATATTTGATAAATATACATAGCTATTGGTACCAATATTGCATGAAACCACCAGTGCCTACATGTAAATATCCAAATAAATAATAATAATAAAGGGATTATCTTGCTTGTAAAAATCCAAAAAACAAGATTTGCATCTCCCCAGTTTTTACTATCATAAGAAAATAAAAAAGCGTACCAAACTTGAGTGCTTGGAACGCTTTCGTGTAAAGTAAATAAATAAGGAGTTATAGCAATTATTGTTGCAATAATACTACCTTTTATTAAAGGCCTTCTGTTATAAACTTCTTGGCTTTTTGAAAGGTTTTCTTTCAATTTTTGATGTTTCTTGTGCATCTAAATTATACATGTTTGCTGCTTGTGTCATAAAAAGAACACCTCCGAAAATTGCAATTGCAATAAAATACTTTTTTGTTTTCATAAATTTGTTAGGGATTAAATTAATTAATACCCAAATTTAATCAAAGAGTAACCACGTAATATTTTGTAAATGTTAAAATAATGTTAAAAACATTGTTTTTTAAAATTTAAGATGTGGTTTTCCCGTAAAACTTAAAAAGTAAAGGAAATTCTTGTATTTATGCTACTGGCCCTTTTAATTAGTTATTATTAATCATTATAGTTCTACATGTTTTAGTATCAAATTTCAAAATTATTTTATCAAAGTCGGTATCTAAAATAGATTCGATTTTCTCAGGCCATTCAATGAAAGTCCAATAATTTGAATTTAAATAATCTTCTATTCCAAAATTATAGGCTTCTTCGGTATCTTTAATTCTATATAAATCAAAATGATAAATTTTCTCATCATTTAATTTATATTCATTAACTATTGAAAAAGTTGGGCTGCTTACTTCATCTTCGCTACCTAATAATCTTATTAAATTTTTTATAAGTGTAGTTTTTCCAACCCCCATATCACCATAAAAAAGCCACGTTTTTGTATTAGTTTTCTGTACAAGTATTTTGGCTATTCGCTCAATATCGTTTATTCCATAATAAATTTCCAATATCAATAAAAATTTAAATACAATTATAGTGAATTAAAATCAAAAAACCTAAAAATACATGCTTTTAATCGGTTAAATATGCTTTTAATAGAATTATTTAGGATTTAATACAATAAAAGGGATAATCATTTCCTCTAATGAAACGCCACCATGTTGATATGTATTTCTATAATAGCTAACATAATGATTGTAATTGTTTGGATAAGCAAAAAATAAATCGCTTTTTGCAAAAATATACGAACTACTCATATTAATTGACGGCAAATGAAACTCTTTTGGATTTTTTGTGGCTAACACTTCCTTATTATTATATGTTAAGCTCCGTCCGGTTTTATATCTTAAATTTAAACTAGTATCCCTATCGCCAATAACTTTTGATGGATTTTTTACATTTATAGTACCGTGATCTGTAGTTAAAATGAGTTTAAACCCTAATTGTTGTGCCTGTTGAATAATATCCAAAAGTGGTGAGTTTTTAAACCAACTTAGAGTTAAAGAACGATATGCTTTGTCGTTAGAGGCTAATTCCTTAACAACGTCCATTTCTGTTTTTGAATGTGATAGCATATCTACAAAATTGTAAACAATCACAGATAAATCGTTATTTTTTAAAGACTTAAAATTTTCAGCAAGTTTTTTTCCGTTTTTCAGATTTGTTATTTTATGATAAGCATATGTCAAATGAGATAAATCTAATCTCTTTAATTGGCTTTCTAAAAAATCTGCTTCATGCAAATTTTTTCCACCTTCATCGGTATCATTTTTCCAAAACTCAGGAAATAGTTTTTCCATATCACTAGGCATTAATCCAGAAAATATGGCATTTCTAGCATATTGGGTAGCAGTTGGTAGAATACTAAAAAACGCTTCTTCTTTATCCTTCTTATAATAATTATTAATTATAACTTCAAAAACTTTCCATTGGTCGTAGCGTAAGTTGTCAATTAAAACTAGAAGTGTTGGCTGCTCTTTGCCGATTTCTGGAACAATTTTTTCCTTAAAAAGCGTATGGGACATTACAGGAGCATCGGTATGTGGCTTAAACCATTCAGCATAATTTTTATCAATAAATTTCCCAAATTGAATGTTAGCTTCATTTTTTTGGGATTCCAAAATTTCAAACATGCCAATATCTTCAATATCTTCTAATTGAATTTCCCAATAAATGAGTTTTTGATAAAGGCTAGCCCACTCCTCATAAGAATTAACCATAGACAAATCCATGGCAATTTTTCTAAATTCTTGCTGGTAATTTGATGTTGTTTTTTCTGATATTAGTCTTGAATGGTCTAAGTTCTTTTTTAGACTTAAGAGAATTTGATTTGGGTTTACAGGTTTAATTAAATAATCCGCTATTTTATTCCCAATAGCTTCTTCCATGATATACTCTTCTTCGCTTTTAGTAATCATTACCACAGGAAGACTATCTTCTTTTTCTTTAATTTCATGTAAAGTTTCAAGGCCAGTAAGGCCAGGCATGTTTTCGTCCAAAAACACGATATCAAAATTCTCTCCATCTAAAATATCAATAGCTTCGGTACCACTTTTACATTTTGTGACATGATAATTCTTTTTTTCAAGAAATAAAATGTGTGGTTTAAGTAAATCAATTTCATCATCAACCCAAAGTATTTTTATCATGTTAACTTATTATTTATTAAAATTATTTAAAACAATTATTTGTCGGCCTTTTAAAACGTTTTATTTCAACTGCTGATAATTGGCTCATATCAGTATATTTGTTCATATTTAATATAAAAATTTAAAGTTTGAACAAACTTAAAATATTAAACGACCCAATTTACGGATTTATTACAATTCCAAATTCATTAATATTTGATTTAATACAACACAAATACTTTCAACGGTTACGCAGAATTACACAAATGGGTATGTCTTATTTAGTGTATCCAGGCGCACATCATACCCGTTTCCATCATGCTATTGGTTGTGTGCATTTAATGCAACAAGCGGTTAATGTACTTCGTTTTAAAGGGGTTATAATATCTGAAGATGAAGAAACAGGTCTTTACATAGCTATATTGCTACACGATATTGGCCATGGACCATTCTCTCATGCCATGGAACATTCCATAGTTAATAATGTATCCCATGAGGAGATTTCTTTACTTTTTATGGAACGTTTAAATGAAGAATTTAACGGAAGTTTAACGCTCGCTGTTCAAATTTTTAAAGGTGAATATCCAAGAAAGTTCATGTGCCAACTAATTTCCGGACAGTTGGACATGGATCGGGCAGATTATTTAAAACGTGATAGTTTTTATACAGGTGTTGCAGAAGGCAATATAAATAGTGAGCGTTTAATAACCATGCTAAATGTTGTAAATGATGATTTAGTTATTGAAGAAAAAGGCATTTACAGTGTGGAAAAGTTTATTATAGCAAGGCGTTTAATGTATTGGCAGGTGTATTTACATAAAACAGGCTTAGTTGCAGAACAATTGCTAATACGTGTTTTAAAGCGTGCCAAAGAGTTACATGATTTAGGTCATAAGCTGAATGCTAGCGAGGCACTTCTGTATTTTCTGAAAAATAAAATATCTATTGAGGATTTTAATAATAAAACCCTTGATGTATTTTCTCAATTAGATGATTATGATATTATCTCTGCAATGAAACATTGGCAATACCATAATGATTTTGTGCTAAGTAATTTATGCGAGATGATTATTAATAGAAATTTGCTTAAAATTAAATTAAAGAATAAAAAGATTAAAGCGAGTAGCTTAAATAAGCACATAGCATTTACAGTTGAAAAATATAATATTTCAGAATATGAAGCTAATTATTTTGTATTTACAGGAAGTATTTCAAATCAAGCTTACCAATTAAACACTAAGCAAATAAATATTTTACACAAATCAGGTAAAATTGAGGATATTGTAAAAGCTTCAGACCAATTGAACCTTCAAGCATTATCAAAGCCCGTTACAAAATATTATATATGCTATCCTAAGGTTAAAATTTAAATAAAAAAACACGCTAATTTCTAAGTAACCTAAAGATTAAATAGATTTCTTAATGTATAATGCGGGTTTGGCACTTTTTTCCTATTTTTGCGTTAATCAGTCAATCAAAAAATAAAAATCAAACTTTTCAAAGTGTGAAATTTACAGCACAACAAATAGCAGGGATTTTAGAGGGTGATGTTGTTGGGAATCCTGATATTGAAGTTTTCAAACTAGCTAAAATAGAAGAAGCTTTTGAAGGTGCTCTAACATTTTTAGCAAACCCGAAGTACACCCCTCATATATACAAAACAAAAGCCTCTGTAACAATTGTTAATAAATCTTTTGAACCGGAGCATATTTTGAATACTACATTAATAAAGGTTGAGGACGCTTATTTAGCATTTTCAAAAATTCTGGAATACTATAATTCTGTAAAACTAAATAAAACAGGTATAGAACAACCTTCGTTTATTTCTGACTCTTCAAACTATGGCGAAGGCATTTATATTGGTGCATTTAGCTATATAGGTGATAATGTAGTTATGGGAAAGAATGTTAAAATTTATCCAAATGTATATATTGGCGATAATACAGTAATTGACGATAATACTATTGTTTTTGCTGGTGTTAAAATTTACTCTGAAACTATTATTGGTAAAAACTGCGTTATCAATGCTGGCGTTATTATAGGTGCAGATGGGTTTGGTTTCGCACCAAATGATGATGGTAGCTATAGTAAAATTCCGCAAATCGGCAATGTTATTATTGAAGATTGTGTTGATGTTGGGGCTGCAACAACAATTGATCGCGCAACTCTAGGTTCTACAATAATTAGAGCTGGAGTAAAGCTTGACAACCAAATACAAATTGCGCATAATGTTGAAATTGGTAAAAATACGGTTATAGCAGCTCAAACAGGTATTGCCGGATCCACAAAAATTGGGCAAGATTGCCAAATTGGAGGACAAGTTGGTATTGCTGGACATATAATTATAGGAAATAATGTTAGAATCCAAGCACAATCCGGTATTGGCAGAAATGTTAAAGACGGTGAGATTCTGCAAGGTTCTCCCGCTATAAAATTAAGTGATTACAATAAATCGTACGTACATTTTAAAAACTTGCCGACTATTGTTAAAAATATAAATGATTTAGAAAAAAATAAATGGGAATAGTTAATACTGAGATAAAGCAAAAAACTATTAAGGATGAAATTTCTTTAACAGGAGTAGGTTTGCATACTGGTAAAGATGTTACCTTAACATTTAAGCCAGCACCAGCTAATTCGGGATTCTCTTTTAAAAGAGTAGACCTAGAAGGAGAGCCGGTTATTGAGGCTGATGCAAATTATGTAACCAATACACAGCGTGGCACTGTTTTAGAAAAGAACGGCGTTACCATACAAACTTCAGAGCATGTTTTAGCCGCATTAGTGGGGCTGGGAATTGATAACACCATTATTGAACTTAATGCTGCTGAACCTCCAATAATGGATGGGTCTTCAAAGTTTTTTGTTGAAGCTATTGAAAAAGCTGGTGTTGTTGAACTTGATGCTTTTAGGGAGGAGTTTGTTATTACGGATATAGTATCATACATCGATGAAGAATCTGGAAGTGAAATTCTAGTAATGCCTTCTAAAGAATACCAAATCACAACTATGGTTGATTTTGGAACTAAAGTTTTAGGAACACAAAATGCCACATTAAACCAAATTTCAGATTTTAAAAAAGATATTTCAGATTCTCGAACGTTTAGTTTCTTGCATGAAATTGAAATGTTATTAGAACACGGTTTAATAAAAGGAGGTGATTTAAATAATGCCATTGTTTATGTGGATAAAGCCTTATCTCCTGAAACTATGGAGAAGCTAAAAGTAGCCTTTAAAAAAGATTCGATTGCCGTTAAGCCTAATGGTATTCTAGATAATTTAACACTGCATTATCCAAACGAAGCTGCGAGACATAAATTATTAGACGTTTTGGGGGATTTGGCACTTGTAGGCACAAGAATTAGAGGTAAAGTAATCGCTAATAAACCTGGGCATTTCGTAAATACGCAATTTGCTAAAAAACTGTCTAAAATAATTAAAAATGATCGTAGAAACAACGTTCCTAATATTGATTTGAACCAGCCGCCACTTATGGATGTCGTTCAGATTATGGATATGCTGCCACACAGACAACCATTTTTATTAATTGATAAAGTATTCGAACTTTCAGACAGCCATGTAATAGCTACTAAAAATGTCACTATGAATGAGGAATTTTTTAAAGGACATTTCCCAGGACAACCCGTTATGCCTGGGGTTTTAATAGTTGAAGCAATGGCACAAACAGGTGGTGTTCTAGTTTTAAATACCGTTCCAGACCCTGAAAATTACTTAACATTTTTTATGAAAATGGATAAAGTAAAGTTTAAACAAAAAGTAAGTCCAGGGGATACCTTAATATTTAATTGTTCTTTAATAACTCCTATACGTCGTGGTATTTGCCATATGCAAGGTTATGCTTATGCTAACGGTAAATTATGTGCAGAAGCTGAATTAATGGCTCAAATATCTAAAGTAAAATAAACTATGAACCAACCGTTAGCTTATGTACACCCAGGTGCAAAAATCGCAAAAAACGTTGTTATTGAACCATTTACAACTATTCACAACAATGTAATAATAGGCGAAGGCACTTGGATTGGTAGTAATGTTACAATTATGGAAGGCGCTCGAATTGGTAAAAATTGCAATATTTTTCCTGGCGCTGTAATTTCTGGAGTTCCGCAGGACTTAAAATATAAAGACGAAGATACTACTGTAGAAATTGGAGATAACGTAACCATAAGAGAGTGTGTTACCATAAACAGAGGCACAACCGATAGGATGAAAACCGTTATCGGCGACAATTGCTTAATTATGGCGTATTGCCATGTTGCACACGATTGTATTGTTGGTAAGAACTGTATATTTTCGAACAATAGCACGTTAGCGGGACATATAACTGTAGGCGATTTTGTTGTTTTAGCGGGTATGACGGCCGTTCACCAATTTGTTTCAGTAGGAAATCATGCTTTTGTAACCGGAGGTTCTTTGGTTCGAAAAGATGTACCACCGTTCGTAAAAGCAGCAAGAGAACCTTTATCTTACGTTGGAATAAATTCAGTTGGCTTAAGACGAAGAGGTTTTTCAACAGATAAAATCAGGGAAATTCAAGATATATATAGAATTTTATACCAAAAAAATTATAATAACACACAAGCAGCTGATTTGATTGAAGCAGAAATGCAAGCAACTCCAGAACGTGATGAAATTCTTCAATTTATAAAAAATTCTCATCGAGGTATCATGAAAGGGTATTTTAAATCAAATTAATTTAGGGGTTATTTATAAACGCACAATAAAAAATTACAATAAAACAATATGGCAACAACAAGTGATATAAGAAACGGCTTATGTATTCGTTATAACAATGATATATACAAAGTTATAGAGTTTTTACATGTAAAACCGGGTAAAGGCCCCGCGTTTGTAAGAACAAAAATGAAAAGTGTTACTAGCGGAAAAGTTTTGGACAACACATTTTCTGCAGGACATAAACTAGAGGATGTTCGTGTTGAAACTCACAAATTTCAGTACTTATATAATGATGGTGAGTTTTATCATTTCATGAACGAAGCCGATTATACACAAATTCGTCTGTTGGAAGCCGCTTTGGATAATCCTAAATTAATGAAAGAAGGTGAAGTTGTAACCGTGCTTATTAATACTGAAGACAATGCGCCATTATCAGTTGATTTACCAGCAAGTGTTATTCTAGAAGTCTCACATACAGAACCTGGAGTTAAAGGCAATACAGCTACCAATGCTACCAAACCCGCAACTATGGAAACTGGAGCTGAAGTTAATGTTCCGCTATTTATTAATGAAGGTGATAAAATAAAAATAGAAACTGCTAAAGGGACGTATAAGGAACGTGTAAAAGAATAATAAATAGTTACAGTGTTTACTCTTCAATAAGCAGTTCCAATATTTACTGCATATTAAGTACTGTACACTAAAGACTGAAATCCCATCTATGAAATTTCCAAGCTCACATACATTGTTACAAATTGCAGAATTAATTAATTGCAAATTTGTTGGCGATGAAAATTTTGCGGTTTTAGGCATGAATGAAATTCATGTGGTAGAACCTGGAGATATCGTTTTTGTAGATCACCCAAAATATTATGATAAAGCTTTACAATCTGCTGCAACCATTATTTTGATAAATAAAGAAGTAGCATGTCCTGATGGTAAAGCACTTTTAATTAGCGATGATCCTTTTAGGGATTTTAATAAGTTAACTGATTATTTCAAACCTTTTAAGTTTTCAAATGTTTCAATTTCCACTTCAGCTAAAATAGGTAAAAACACTATAATTCAGCCAAATACATTTATTGGAAATAATGTTGTTATAGGGAATGGTTGCTTTATTCACTCCAATGTAAGTATTTATGATGATACTATAATTGGCAACCATGTAACCTTACACTCAGGAACTGTTTTAGGTGCCAATGCATTTTATTACAAAAACAGACCAGAAGGTTTTGATAGGTTGAAATCCTGTGGTCGGGTAGTTATAAAAGACCATGTTGATATTGGAGCAGGCTGTACAATAGACAGAGGTGTAACAGGGGATACAACTATAGGTGAAGGCTCTAAGCTAGACAACCTTATTCAAGTCGGTCATGATACCGTCATTGGAAAAAAATGCTTAATTGCTTCACAAGTAGGTATTGCGGGTTGCGTAATAATAGAGGATGAAGTAACACTTTGGGGGCAAGTAGGCACCACAAGCGGTATAACTATTGGAAGTAAGGCTGTAGTTCAAGGACAATCAGGAGTTACAAAATCGATTGAAGGCGGAAAAATATATTGGGGCACACCAATCCAGGAAGTGCGCGCCAAACTAAAAGAAATGGCGTCAATAAAACAGATTCCTAATATTTTAAAACAATTGAAAAATTAAGATAATTTAAGACAAATAAGTAATTTCAAAAAATTACATTTGTAAAACAATATCAAATAAACAAATATGAGTGTTTTAGTAAATAAAGATTCAAAAATAATAGTTCAAGGTTTTACAGGTAGTGAGGGTACTTTTCACGCTACTCAAATGATAGAATATGGTACTAATGTAGTTGGAGGTGTTACGCCAGGTAAAGGTGGGCAAAGTCATTTAGGCAAACCTGTTTTTAATACGGTTTTGGAAGCTGTTAATGAAGTTGGTGCAGATACTACCATTATTTTTGTGCCACCAGCATTTGCTGCTGATGCCATTATGGAAGCCGCCGATGCAGGTATTAAAGTTATTATCACAATTACTGAAGGGATCCCTGTTGCCGATATGATTACGGCTTCAAATTATATAAAAGATAAAAAATGCAGATTAATAGGTCCTAATTGCCCTGGTATTATTACGCCGGGTGAAGCAAAAGTAGGTATCATGCCAGGTTTTGTTTTCAAAAAAGGAAAAGTAGGTATTGTTTCAAAATCAGGAACATTAACCTATGAGGCTGCAGACCAAGTTGTAAAACAAGGTTTAGGAATCACTACAGCTATAGGTATTGGTGGCGATCCCATTATAGGCACAACAACTAAAGAAGCTGTCGAATTATTAATTAACGACCCAGAAACAGAAGCCGTTGTTATGATTGGTGAAATCGGAGGTCAGCTAGAGGCTGATGCTGCACACTGGTATAAAGCAAGCGGAAGCAAAAAGCCCGTTGTTGGTTTTATTGCTGGCGAAACAGCTCCTGCAGGCCGTACGATGGGTCATGCTGGCGCTATAGTTGGTGGTAGTGATGACACAGCGCAAGCCAAAAAGAAAATCATGAAAGCTTGCGGAATTCATGTTGTAGATTCTCCTGCTGAAATTGGAAAAAAAATAGCTCAAGTTTTAGGGTAGCCTTTAAAAAATATATTAAAATCCGTTAGCTAACTTAGTTAACGGTTTTTTTTGGCGTTACCATAAGGGTCCGCTATCCGCTGCAAGTCCTCGCACTTCCTAAGCCATGCTGTAAGCTTTACACTACTATCCCTAACGCAAAGCAAGTTATATTAAATGACTGGTATTTGTTGTTACATGTATAGGTATTTATTATATTTGAGTCGCACCAATTATCATAAAAAATAAGCATAGCCTTAGTTGCATTTCTTTTTTTTACAATTGAAAAAACTCAAAAAAAAAGTTCATTAAATATTTTAATTAATTATTATTGAAAACCAATTAAGTATTATAAAACTAACAAACTAAATATAAAATGAAATTATTAGAAGGTAAAACAGCCATTATTACAGGTGCTAGCCGCGGAATAGGTAAAGGTATTGCACAAGTGTTTGCTGAACAAGGTGCAAATGTTGCATTTACATATAGCGCATCAGTTGATGCTGCTAACATATTAGAACAAGAACTAAATGCCTTAGGTATAAAAGCTAAAGGTTATAAAAGTAATGCAGCAAGTTTTGAGGAAGCTCAAAAATTAGCTGATGAAGTAGCTGCAGAATTTGGCAGTATAGATATTTTAGTAAATAATGCAGGTATTACAAAAGATAATCTCCTTATGCGTATTTCAGAAGAGGATTTTGATACCGTTATAGAAGTAAATTTAAAGTCTGTTTTTAATATGACCAAAGCCGTCCAACGAACTATGCTAAAACAACGTAAAGGTTCCATCATTAATATGAGTTCGGTAGTTGGTGTAAAAGGAAATGCTGGACAAACTAATTATGCAGCGTCAAAAGCAGGTATTATTGGTTTTTCAAAATCTGTAGCTTTAGAGTTGGGTTCCAGAAATATAAGAAGTAATGTTGTGGCTCCAGGTTTTATTGAAACAGAAATGACAGCAAAACTAGATGAGGAAGTTGTAAAAGGCTGGCGAGCAGGAATTCCATTAAAACGCGGTGGAACACCAGAAGACATAGCTAACGTTTGTGTGTTTTTAGCTAGCGACATGAGTGCTTATGTTACAGGACAAACGCTTAATGTTGATGGCGGTATGCTAACTTAAAATTTTATCATTCTCTCGAAGGTGGGAGTCTCATCAAAACATATAAAATTTTTAATGAGTTCAGAAACTCTAATATACATCATAATTGCTGGAATTATAGCGTTAGGTTTAGCGCTTTTTCAATATTTCGTAAAAAACAAGAAGGCTTCCAAGCTTAATATGCTCTTCGTTTTTTTTAGGTTTTTAGCGCTATTTTGTGTTTTTATTTTAATTATCAACCCAACTTTTGATCAGGTAGAAGTTTCTGTTGAAAAACCCAATTTAGTTTTAGCTATTGATAATTCTTCTTCAATAAAACATTTAAAGCAAGCGGAAAATGCACTTGAATTAATTAATAAAATCAAAACTAATGCTAGAATTCAAGAAAAATTTAATGTAGATTATTACGCCTTTGGACAAAACTTGAAAGCATCAGATTCTATTTCTTTTTCAGATAAACAAACCAATATTTCAAAAGCTTTTTCACAATTAAATCAAATCTATAAACAAACTGTATCACCAACTATTTTGATTTCAGATGGAAATCAAACTTACGGAAACGACTATCAATTCTCACCAAATAATTATAAGCAGCCTATTTATCCAATCATTTTAGGAGACACAATAACATATACAGATTTTAAAATACAGCAACTCAACGTTAATAAATATGCTTTTTTAAAGAATAAATTCCCTATTGAAGCTATTCTAGTTTATACTGGCAATACTGCTGTTAAATCAATCTTTGTTGTTAAAAATGGAAATACTACAATATACTCAAAACCTGTTAATTTTTCAAAAAATGATAATTCTCAAATTGTAAATTTTACTTTGCCAGCAAATAGAGTAGGCGTTAATAATTACACGGCCACACTCGTACCTCTAGAAAGTGAAAAAAACACTATAAATAACACAAAGCATTTTGCGGTTGAAGTGATTAATCAAAAAACAAAAATTGCCATTGTTAGTGATTTTTCACACCCAGATTTAGGCGCTTTAAAAAAGAGTATTGAGAGTAATGAGCAACGTTCTGTATCTTTACTTTCACCAAAAAATATTATTAATCAAATCAATGATTTTCAATTAATTATAATATACCAACCAAACAATAAATTTAATAATTTATTTAAAGCAATTGAATTACAAAACATAAATAAGTTTGTAATTATAGGCCCCAAAACAAGTCTTGGATTTTTAAATAAAGTTTCTAAAAATTATACACAGCATATTACAAATCAAAATGAATACTATCAAGCAGAATTAAATGTTAATTATTCACCTTTTATTATTGAAGATTTAGGATTCGAGTCTTTCCCGCCGTTACATTCCAATTACGGAGAAGTGAAATTTAATGTACCTTTTCAATCTATCTTAAATAAAAGAATTAATGGCATTACTATTGAAGAGCCATTATTAGCAACCACCGAAACTAATGGCGTTCGTGAAGCTATATTATTTGGAGAGAATATATGGCAATGGCGTGCACAAAGTTTTTTAAATGAAAAGTCATTTAATCCTTTTGATGATTTTATAGGGAAGTTGGTTCAATATCTAGCTTCAAACAAACAGAAAAGCAGATTGAATTTGGATTATGAATCCTTTTATAGCGGGAGCAGAAACATCATTATTAAAGCCGAGTTTTTCGATAAAAATTATGTTTTTGATACAAGGGAACTACTTAATATTACTGTAACAAATAATGTTTCAAAAGAACAAAAATCATTTCCTTTAACTTTAAAAAACAATAATTATCAAGTGGATTTAAGTAGTTTGCCGCCATCAGAATATAGATTTACCGTAAAAGCTACAAATGAAAATTTATCTAAATCAGGAACTTTTCAAATTTTAGAATATAACGTAGAGCAACAATTTTTGAATGCCAATGTAAAAAAGTTAAAGCAATTAGCAGCTAACAGTTTGGGGTCTAGTTATTTTATTACTGAAACAGAACAAGTTGTTCAGGATTTATTAAATGATAATCGCTTTACTCCAATTCAAAAAAGCACTAAAAATACCATACCTTTGATAGATTGGAAATATCTACTCTTTATTATAGCGTTAAGCTTAGGTTTAGAATGGTTTTTGAGAAAATATAATGGATTAATTTAAAAATAGAAAATGGAAAAATTACCAAAAGTTGCTTTGCCTTTTATAATTGGGGCAATTTTATTAGTAGTCGTATTAGCAAAATCTGCTGTCACTATAGATTCCGGTGAAGCTGGAGTATTATTTAAAACCTTTGGAGATGGAGTTGTTACCGATGAGCCACCAATGGGCGAAGGCTTTCATATTGTTGCGCCTTGGAATAAGGTATATGTTTATGAAGTAAGACAACAAGAACTTTTTGAGAAAATGAAAGTTTTATCTTCTAATGGTCTTGAAATTCAGATTGATGCTTCAGCTTGGTATCAACCAGTATATAATCAATTAGGAAATCTACACCAATCACTAGGACAAGGTTACTTGCAGCGTGTTATTCAGCCAGCGATCAGAAGTGCCGCAAGAAGTGTTATTGGTCGTTATACACCAGATGATTTGTATTCTACCAAACGTGATGCTATACAAGTTGAAATTTTTCAAGAGACTAAAAAAATTCTTGATAAACAATATGTTCAATTAAATGAGGTTTTAGTAAGAGATGTGACCTTACCGCCAACAATTAAAGATGCTATTGAGCGTAAATTAAAGCAAGAGCAAGCGTCGTTAGAATATGAATTTAGACTTGAGAGTGCAAGAAAAGAAGCGGAAAAAGTAATTATTGACGCAAAAGGTAAAGCGGAATCTAACCGTATTTTAAGTGCATCACTAACCGATAAAATTTTACAAGATAAAGGTATAGAGGCTACGGTTAAACTTTCGGAATCTACAAACAGTAAAGTGATCGTTATAGGTTCAGGAGATTCAGGTATGCCGATTATCCTTGGTAACCAATAAGGTACACAGTAAATAATTCAGCTTTTAATTAATTCTTTTATAAATTATCAGTTTTTTATATAGAAATAATAATTATGTTGAATTGTTTTAAGAATTGTATCTATAATTTGGATTTTATCATATAAATTTTAGATATTTGTACAGATAAAAAAAAGACATGGCTTTTATTCAATTACATCATCATTTTCATATTTGCTCTCAAGCGAAGTGAAAATGTATTGAGTAAAATCAACATATATTTTTAAACCCGTTTGAGATATTCAAGCGGGTTTTTCATTTAAAATTGACCAAGACCCGCAAGAGCGAGAATCTTTTTATCCCGAAAACGGATAACTATTAAACTATTAAAAATGAGTAAATTAAGAATTGCAGTACAGAAATCGGGTCGTTTAAACGAAGATTCGATGGCATTATTAAAAGATATTGGTATTTCTATTGATAATGGGAAGGACCAATTAAAAGCATCCGCAAAGGGCTTTCCTGTTGAGGTTTTTTATTTAAGAAACGGGGATATTCCACAATATTTAAAGGATGGTGTGGTTGACGCCGCTATTATTGGCGAGAATGTTTTAATAGAAAAAGGCGAAGGTATAAACGTTGTTGAAAAATTAGGTTTTTCTAACTGTCGTGTCTGTATTGCTGTACCAAAAGGAGATAAATACAAAAGTATAAAGGATTTACAAGGTAAACGTATAGCAACATCATACCCAAATACGGTACAAATGTTTTTGGATAAAAATGTTGTAAATGCAAACCTGCACATCATTAATGGCTCTGTTGAAATTGCTCCTAATATTGGTTTGGCCGATGCGATTTGTGATATTGTTTCTAGTGGAAGCACCTTATTTAAAAATAATTTGAAAGAGGTTGAAACCATTTTAAAATCGGAAGCTGTTTTAGCCGTTTCGCCAAAATTAAATAAAGAAAGACAAGCTATTTTAGATACGATTCAATTTAGAATTCAATCTGTTTTAAAAGGTAGAAATTCCAAATATGTATTACTGAACGCTCCTAATGATAAAATCCAAGATATTATTAGTGTATTACCGGGCATGAAAAGTCCGTCGGTTTTACCTTTGGCTGAAGAAGGGTGGAGCTCTGTGCATTCGGTAATTGATAAAAATAAATTTTGGGATGTTATACAGGCCCTTAAAGCTAATGGAGCGCAGGGTATCCTTGTTTGTCCAATAGAGAAAATGGTACTTTAGGCTTTTTGTTATTTTTGCGAAAGCGAAAATTCTTTGAATAGGAGCACGTTATTTTAATAAAGATTTAGGTTAGAGGATTTTCGCTTTTGCGGAAATAAAGAAAAAAAACATGCAAATCATAAATAATCCAAATAAAGCAAGTTGGTCTGAGGTGTTAAAGCGTCCCACACAAACCGTTGGCGATATTGAAGGTATAGTAGCTCAAATATTTAAGGCAGTTTCCGAAAGAGGAGACGAGGCCATTAAGGAATTTACGAATAAGTTTGATGATGTTGTGTTGGAATCAAATGTTGTAACGCCATCTGAAATAGAAAAAGCAGTTCAACAAGTTCCTAAAAAGCTTCAAAATGCTATTAGGCTAGCCAAGGCAAATATTGAAGTCTTTCATAAAGCACAAAAAACATCTAGAATCGAAGTGGAAACAACACAAGGTGTTACTTGTTGGCAGGAAAAAAGACCGATTCAAAAAGTCGGTCTATATATTCCCGGAGGCACGGCGCCTTTATTCTCAACGGTATTAATGTTGGCTGTTCCAGCTCAAATAGCAGGTTGTAAAGCTATTGTTTTGTGTTCGCCACCTAATAAACAAGGTGAGCTGGCTCCAGAAATTTTATTTGCAGCGCAGTTGTGTGGCGTTACCAAAATAATAAAAGTAGGGGGTATTCAAGCTATCGCGGGTTTAACATTTGGTACGAAAACAATACCACAAGTATATAAAATTTTTGGGCCTGGAAATCAATTTGTAACTGTTGCCAAGCAGATTGCGACAAAATATGGTGTTGCGATTGATATGCCTGCTGGGCCAAGCGAATTGCTGGTGGTTGCAGATGAATATGCAAATGCCGCTTATGTGGCTTCAGATTTATTAAGTCAGGCAGAACATGGAACAGATAGCCAAGTCCTACTGGTATCAACTTCAAAACAGTTGATTGATGCTGTTTCGGTGGAAGTTGAAAAGCAACTGGAAGCGCTTCCGCGTAAAGCGATTGCAGAAAAAGCGATTAACAATTCAAAATTAATTTATGTGGAGCATGATGCGATGGCTTTGGAAATGATTGATGAATATGGTCCCGAACATTTTATTATTTGTTGTAAGAATGAAAAACTTTATGTTGATGGGATAACAAACGCAGGTTCGATTTTTATAGGCGACTATACACCAGAAAGCGCTGGAGATTATGCATCTGGAACAAATCACACCTTGCCAACCAACGGATTTTCAAAAGCCTATTCTGGAGTAAATTTGGATAGTTTTTTGAAACATATGACGTTTCAAAAAATAACAAAAGCAGGGCTCTTGAATATTGGAGAAACCATTGAGCTTATGGCTGAAGCAGAAGGCTTACATGCCCATAAAAACGCAGTATCGATTAGGCTTAAAGATTTAAAGCGCTAATATTATTAAAAGTAATCAAGCTTTAAAACACTATTAACGCTAAGGTAAAAAAATGACTATTCAAGACTTAATAAGACCAACTATAAAAGCACTAAAGCCTTATTCATCGGCAAGAGATGAGTTTCAAGGTAATAGTGATGCCATGGTGTTTTTGGATGCGAATGAAAACCCGTTTAATAATGGCGTAAACCGCTATCCGGACCCGCAACAACGCACAGTAAAATCGCTACTTTCAAAAATAAAGAACATACCTGAGAAAAACATGCTTTTGGGAAATGGAAGTGATGAGATTTTAGATTTGATTTTCAGAGTATTTTGTGAACCAAATCATGATAATATCATCACATTACCACCCACGTATGGCATGTATAGTGTCTTGGCTAATATTAACGCCATTGCTATTAAAAGCGTTCAATTGGACGCCGATTTTCAACCAAAAGTGGATGCCATTTTAGAGATGGCTGATTCTAATTCTAAATTGCTTTTTTTATGTTCGCCAAATAATCCAACTGGTAATAGTTTTAAGACGGCATCTATTGAAAGGTTAATAAAAGAATTCAAAGGTATTGTAGTCATTGATGAGGCCTATATTGATTTTTCAAATGAAGAAAGCTGGGCAAGTAAATTGTCTGGATTTCCAAACTTGATTGTAACCCAAACACTTTCAAAAGCCTACGGAATGGCTGGAATCCGTTTGGGAATCTGTTATGCTTCCCAAGATATTATATCGGTATTAAACCGAATAAAACCACCGTATAACGTTAATGCATTGACGCAACAAAAAGCGATTATGCAATTAGAGCAAAACGAAGTGACACAAAAGCAGGTTTACGATATACTTAAGGCGCGTGATGTGTTGGTCTCAAAATTGAAGTTTGTAAAATATATTTCAAAAATTTATCCAACCGATGCTAATTTTATTTTAGCTAAAGTGGATGATGCTACAAAACGCTACACGCAATTAATAAAATGTGGTATAGTAGTTAGAAACAGAACCACACAGCCAGGTTGTGAAAATTGTTTAAGGTTTACTGTTGGCACGGCTGGAGAGAATGAAAAATTAATTCAAAAATTAATGAGCCTATAAAATTTTAAAATTTTATTAGGTATAAAAACAATACTAATTCTTGCTTGCCCCAAGTAAGAGTTCCTTTCAAAAAAGAGAGGTTATTAGGGAATTATTATGAAAAAAGTACTTTTTATAGATAGGGATGGAACACTGGTATTGGAACCCCCTGTGGATTATCAATTGGATAGTTTAGAGAAGCTAGAATATTACCCAAAAGTATTTCAATACATGGCTAAAATTGCTAATGAATTGGATTATGAATTGGTTATGGTTACCAATCAAGATGGTTTGGGAACAGATGCTTTTCCAGAAGACACCTTTTGGCCTGCACAAAACAAAATAATCACAGCTTTTGAAAAGGAAGGTGTGGTTTTTTCTGAAATATATATCGATAAAACGTTTCCTCATGAAAATGCTGAAACACGAAAACCAAGAATTGGTTTGCTCACTAAGTATTTTTCAGAAGACTATGACTTGACCAACTCCTTTGTGTTGGGCGATAGAATTACCGATATGGAGCTCGCTAAAAATTTAGGAGCAAAAGGCATATTTTTGTCTGAAAATTTGGAACTGGGAGCTGATGAAATTGAAACTTCTAAAAAAGATATTATGGAGTGTATTGCTCTAAACAGTACCGATTGGTCTGAGATTTATGACTTTCTAAAACTTAAAGATAGAGTTCAGGAGATAACACGTAATACCAATGAAACACAGATATATATAAAATTAAATTTAGATGGTTCTGGTCAAAATAGTATTGCTACTGGTTTATCTTTTTTTGACCACATGCTAGACCAAATTGGGCGTCATGGCGCCATGGATTTAACCATTAAGGTTAATGGCGATTTGGAGGTTGATGAACATCATACCATTGAAGATACCATGATTGCTTTAGGCGAACTATTTAATAAAGCATTAGGGCGTAAATTAGGGATTGAGCGTTATGGTTTTTGTTTACCTATGGATGACTGCCTAGCACAAGTTGCTGTTGATTTTGGTGGCAGAAATTGGTTGGAATGGGACGCCAATTTTAAACGTGAAAAAATAGGGGATATGCCAACTGAAATGTTTTATCATTTATTTAAATCATTTACCGACGGTGCAAAATGTAATTTAAACATAAAGGCTGAGGGCGTTAATGAACATCATAAAATTGAAGGTATATTTAAAGCTTTTGCTAAAGCTATGAAAATGGCCGTAAAAAGAGATTCTAACAAAATGTTTTTACCGAGTACGAAAGGCATGTTGTAAAAAAATACATAACCTTTCAAAGGCAAATAAAATTAAGTAATGATTGAGAATACATATAAAAGCGAGCATTCTGCTCCTTCGGGAGCTGGGAAGCTTGTCATCATCAATTACGGCGCAGGTAATATTAAAAGCATCCAATTTGCTTTTAAACGTTTGGGCGTGGATGCTGTGCTTTCAGATAATCCCGAGGAAATCATGGCTGCCGATAAAATTATATTTCCCGGTGTTGGCGAGGCACGTTCTGCCATGGGCATGTTGCGTAAAAGTGGGTTGGATGAATTAATTCCTACATTGAAGCAACCTGTTTTAGGTATTTGTTTGGGCATGCAATTGTTGTGTAAACATACAGAAGAAGGTAATACAAATGGTCTTGGTATTTTTCAAACGCATGTAAAACGATTTTCAAATGCTGTAAAAGTGCCCCAAATGGGTTGGAACGTGATTAAAGATTTAAAGTCTGATTTGTTTAAAAATATTAAAGACAATGAATATATGTATTTGGTGCACAGTTATTATGCTGAACACTGCAAGGAAACCATAGCTAAGACAGACTACGGATTAAACTATGCATCTGCTTTACAGCACGAAAATTTTTACGGGGTTCAATTTCATCCAGAAAAGAGTGGTATTATAGGCTCAAAAATTCTTGATAATTTTTTAAGCCTATAATGCCTTGCTGAACTTGTTTCAGAATCTATCGATAGAAATGCATCAATCAATATGAATTATTATTGCTATATATTGTCAAATAAAAGGAAAACTTTATTATATATTGGCTATCAAATAATTTAGCGAAAATAGAAATATAATTAAATAGACCCTGAAACAAATTCAGGGTTGATTAACAAGTTAATCAATGAGAATAATACCAGCCATAGATATTATAGACGGGAAGTGTGTCCGTTTAACAAAAGGCGATTACGATACTAAAAAAATATATAATGAAAATCCGTTGGAAGTAGCAAAAGCGTTTGAGGCTTCTGGAATTTCGTATTTACATTTAGTGGATTTGGATGGGGCAAAAGCCAAGCATATTGTAAACTATAAAGTGCTTGAGCAGATAGCTTCTAAAACAAAACTAAAGATTGATTTTGGTGGTGGTTTAAAAACAAACGAAGATTTACATATCGCTTTTAATTCTGGCGCAAGACAAATTACCGGTGGCAGCATCGCTGTAAAGAACCCTGAAACTTTTCAAGGTTGGATTTCCAAATATGGTGGTAATAAAATTATTTTGGGCGCAGATAGTGATGCCGGAAAGGTATCAATTAGTGGTTGGATGGAGCAAACTAAAGAAGATGTTATCCCGTTTATAAAAGCTTATCAGAAAAAAGGCATCCAGTACGTTATTTGTACCGATATTTCAAAAGATGGTATGCTTGAGGGACCATCTTTCGATTTGTATAAAAATATTTTAGAAGCCTGTAGTCATGAGAGTAGCGGGCAATCCATTAAGTTAATTGCCTCTGGCGGTATTTCTCATATTGATGAGCTACCAAAATTAAAAGCGCAGGGGTGTGAAGGTGTTATTATTGGGAAGGCTATTTATGAAAACAGGATTAACCTTTTTGAACTCGAAAAATTTGTTTAATAAAACGACCCTATGAAACATACGAGGTTAGATATTCAAATAAACTTTACTTCTAACTTTTTTTATTGAATTTTTAACATAAAAGCATGCTAACAAAACGAATTATTCCTTGTTTGGATATTAAAAACGGACGCACCGTAAAAGGTGTTAATTTTGTGGATTTGCGTGACGCTGGCGACCCTGTAGAACTAGCTAAACAATATGCCAACCAAGGTGCAGATGAATTGGTTTTTTTAGATATTTCTGCAACTCTGGAAGGTCGCGGAACGACTTTGGATATGGTTTTACGTGTAGCTGAACAAGTTAATATCCCATTTACCGTTGGCGGTGGCATTTCAAGTATTGAGCATGTTGATGCTTTACTGCAATGCGGAGCGGACAAGGTATCTATAAACTCATCGGCGGTAAAACGACCCGAATTGATTAATGAATTATCCAATAAATTTGGAAGTCAGTGTGTGGTTGTTGCTATTGATGCAAAGCAAATTGAAGGGGAATGGTTTGTGCATCTTGCAGGAGGCACCATTCCTACAACTATTAAATTATTTGATTGGGCAAAAGCGGTTGAAACACGTGGCGCGGGAGAAATTCTATTCACATCCATGGATCATGATGGTACCAAAAATGGGTTTGCAAATGAAGCTTTGGCATATTTATCCAATACATTGAATATCCCTATAATAGCCTCGGGTGGTGCGGGTAATGTTCAGCATTTTATAGATACCTTTGAGATAGGTAAAGCGGATGCGGCATTAGCGGCCAGTGTGTTTCACTTTGGGGAAATTCCAATCCCCGAATTAAAAAAAGAATTAAAAAACAATAATATAGAAGTACGACTTTAGTCGGCTGCTGAACTTGCGTCAGCATTTCATAAAATAAGATTATGACAATTAAATACGATTCAAACGGACTAGTACCGGCCATTATTCAGGATGCCACAACAAAAAACGTGTTGATGTTGGGCTACATGAATGAGGAGGCTTACCAAAAAACGTTGGAGACCAAAAAAGTGACGTTTTTTAGTAGAAGTAAACAACGCTTATGGACTAAAGGTGAAGAAAGCGGTAATTTTCTAAACCTTGTAGCTATTAAAAATGATTGTGATAACGATTCACTATTAATCCAAGTAAAACCAGTGGGACCAACGTGCCATACAGGAACAGACACATGCTGGAGCGAGGATAATGCGCCTAATTATGGATTCTTTTCAACATTGGAAACTGTAATAGCAGAACGTGTTAAAAATAAAGACACACAGAAATCTTATGTAGCTAGTTTATTTGCAAAAGGTATAAACAAAGTAGCTCAAAAAGTAGGCGAGGAGGCGGTGGAAACGGTTATTGAGGCTATGGACAATAATGATGAATTATTTTTATACGAGTCGGCAGATTTGATGTTTCATTATTTAATGCTTTTACAAGCGAAAGGGTTTTCTTTGAAGGATATCGAGAACGAATTAAAGGGGCGACAAAAATAAAAGGCATCTCGTTTGAAAAAATACTTTTACGTTTTTACAATTCAATATTTAGGATATCGGTTTCACGGTTGGCAAAAACAACCCCATGTTAAAACGTTGCACTTGATGGTGGACCGCACGTTGAATTTTATTTTAGAAGGGCAGTATTTTAAAAGTTTAAGTTCTGGTAGAACGGATGCTATGGTTTCTGCTGAAAACGCTGCTTTTGAGTTGTTTTTAAAAGTACCTATTGAAGATGAAATAGCATTTCTTGAATTGTTCAACAAAAATTTACCTCAAGATATTAGAGCTTTGAGCATTAAACAAGTTGATGGGAAATTTAATATTATAAACCATTCAAAAGTCAAGGAGTATCTATACCTTTTTACTTACGGCGAAAAGTGCCACCCCTTTTGTGCACCTATTATGACCACTATTCTAGATGATTTGGATATTGAGCTTATGAAAAAAGGCGCAACGCTTTTTGAGGGCGAAAATTATTTAAAAACGTATTGTTATAAACCTACAAATAACGGTATATACACTAGAACCATTTTAACTTGCGAATTGGTTGAAAATACCATTTATACAGCAAATTACTTTCCCAATAAAACATATTTATTACGGGTTAAAGGCAGGGGTTTTATGCGCAATCAAATCCGATTGATGATGGGAACACTTATTGATTTGGGGAAAGGAAAATTATCCTTAAATGATATTCGTGTTAGTTTATTACCAGAAAGTACTGTGAAGATGAGCTATATAGCACCTGCCTCTGGTCTTATTCTTAATAATATTGAGTTTGAGTAAATGAGAATAAGCATTACTTAATTTCCCCGAAAGTTTTAAACTCAGTAATTATTTGTCTTACTTTTTTGTGTTGCTAATTTTAAGAAAAGATTAGAATTGCGGCCCTTTGGGGAAGGCCAGGTATGTGATTCGCGCTAAGGATTGTAGTGGAAAGCCCACAGCGACCTTTTGGGAGCGAGGACTTGTAACGGAAAGCCTGACCCCTTGAGGGTAGCGCCCAAATAACTACACATTTAAAATCACATAATTTATTTCAAATGAGCAAAGATTAAGTTTAAACGAACAAATTGATTTTATAGGTATAACTTAGATTTGTGTTGTTGTGGGATGGATTTTAAATTTATTCCAAAAATTATTAACCTTAAAAACATAAATATGAATTATTTAAATTTAAATGAAGAAGATGTATTACCAGTGGTAACGGAATTAAATATTTTATTAGCGGATTATCATTTATATTATCAGAAACTAAGAAGCAATCATTGGAATATAACAGGCAAAAATTTCTTTGATTTACACGATAAGTTCGAAGAATTTTATAATGATGCACAGGTGAAAATTGATGAAATTGCAGAACGTGTTTTAACACTTCGCTATCACCCAATGAGTAAAATGGTCGATTATTTAAAGGCTTCATCAATTAACGAGGATAAACCCATTAAAACCGATCAGGAAATGGTTGAGGAAACATTAAATGACCACAAGATTTTGTTGGAGCAAATGGCAAAAGTTATTGAAAAAGCTGATACCATTTCAGATGAAGGGACTATTGATTTAATTGGTGCTTATATAAGAGAGTTAGAAAAGTCTAGTTGGATGTTAAATGCATGGTCGAAAAGTACTGCGGAACCCATTAATTAAAATGGTGCATGAATAGTGTATTGTTTTAATTAATTATTTAATAAAATTTAAAAGGATGGAAAATACCATAGGAACCGCATTTAACAACTTAATAGATAAATTGCAAGGTTGGTTAAGTGCAATAATACAAAATATACCAAATTTAATTTTAGCCATATTGGTAATGGCATTATCATATTTTATTGCAAAATATACAAAAAAGCTAGTTTTAAGACTTGTTGAGAAACGTGTTTCCCAACAATCCATAGCTAATATGATTGCAAAAATTACAGCTGTTATAATTGTGCTTGCTGGTTTATTTTTAGCTTTAGGTATATTAAATCTTGGTAAAATGTTAACCTCTTTACTAGCTGGTGCTGGTGTTGTGGGTTTGGCTATTGGGTTGGCTCTGCAAGGCACACTTTCAAATACGTTCGCAGGTGTTGTTATTTCATTTAGAAAGCGAATCCAATTAGGAAATTGGGTTGAGACGAATGGATTTTCGGGTGAGGTTATTGATGTAAATTTAAAGGAGTTTGTTTTAAAGGAAGCCGATAATAATCTCGTTATTATTCCAAATAAAATGATTCTTGAAAATCCATTAAAAAATTATTCATTAACAACAAAAATGAGAGTTGTTTTGGAGTGTGGTGTTGGATATAAATCGGATTTAAAACAGGTTGAGCAATTAACCAAAGAAACTATTGCCAATGCTTTTGAGCAAGTAAAAAGTCCTGATGATGTCGAGTTTTACTATACAGAATTTGGCGGAAGTTCCATAAATTATATGACAAGGTTTTGGATTGATGCTGAAAGCATGTTGGAGAAGTTAAATGCTAAAACAAAAGCGATTATAGAAATTAAGAATGCTTACGATAAGGCGGGTGTTAATATTCCATTCCCGATCAGAACGTTGCAATTTGAGAATAAATTAACCATTGATGAAAAAACAATAAAAAACAGTTAAAGAATTGCGATTAGTTTGTGATATAAGCACACATATACTTTAAATGTGTTATTAAAAATTTATAGTTTACTTTAACTTTGTAATAAGTTGATAATTAAACCATTAAAATTTGAAATTATGAAAAAATTTATATTAATATTTGCGTTATTATTTTCAGTATCTATTGCTTTTACCGGTTGTAGAGATGAAAAAAAATCTCCTGAGGATAAAATTGAGGCTACCATTGATGATGTGAACGATGACATTGAAGAGGACGCTGAAGCATTATCTGATGATGTGAATGATGCTATTGAGGATGTTGAAGAGGAAATTGAAGAAGCAAAAGAAGACAATGATTAATTTCTACACTATTTAAATTATTTATTAATTTTTAAAAGAATCAAAATAAAAAAAAATTATATATACTTACTATATTTTTTCAATTACTGCTTTTGCACTAGAAAAGCCAAAGGAATTAAAGGACAAAGCAGAAATTAAAACTATAATATACAAGGATAGTGATGCTGTTAAAGAAAAAAAGTGAAAATCGTAACTCAAGAAACTGCTGACGTTGCATTAGAATCCAACGATGCTGATAAAACAAACCAAAGGCGCGCTTCTTGAGAAAAATTAGTAAAAAAAACAATACTGGTAGATGATGATGAGGATGCTGATTATGATATACTAACTGATGAATCTTATTATATATTTGGAGATAAGAACTTTAAATTTTTTCCAGATGCTAAAGGTTTTAGTATCGCTTTTGATAGTAACGAAAATGAATCCAGTAGTGTTGGTAGAGCTTGGACAACTTCAATTAATGGAAATTGTATCGTTAGAGGTCAAATTGAAAACAGTATTGGATATTTTGATAAAAACGGAAATTTTGTAGAGAATATTTTAATTCGGATTTTCAGGATATTAAAAAAATAACCTATAATATTTATAAGAAGAGAATGTAATAATACTTCTTTACCAAAATCCAGAAAAAGTCTCGATGCGTTCGAGACTTTTTGTATTTTAGAATTTCAACATTTAAGTAATTATGAGTATAACGATTCCAAAATCAACATTTGCATTCTTTAAAAAATTAAAAAACAACAACAATAGAGATTGGTTTAATGAAAACAAGCCTGCGTTTAAAGCACTTGAAAGTGAAATAAAATTGTTTTATAAACACGTACAAGACAATCTCAATAAACACGATAATATTGATAAATTGAAAATTTTTAGAATATATCGTGATGTAAGATTTTCAAAAAACAAACTGCCTTATAAAACCCATTTTGGTGGTTCTTTTCATAGAACAAAACCAAGATTAAGAGGCGGTTATTATTTACACATTCAACCCAATAACGAAAGTTTTATAGCGACAGGATTTTGGGAACCCACTAAAGAAGATTTGCTACGAATTCGTAAAGAATTTGAAATGGATGATTCTGAGATACGAAAAATTCTTGCCGATAAAGCCTTTAATTCAGTTTGGGGGAATACCTTTATAGGCGATGAAGTTAAAACGGCTCCACGAGGATTCGATAAAGCGCATAGAGCCATAGATTTAATAAAAAAGAAACAATACATCTTCACTAAAAAATATACAGATAAAGAAGTTTTGGATACTAATTTTTTTATCGAAATAGATACTGCATTTAAAGCTATTCGGCCATTCTTTGACTATATGAGCGATGTATTGACTACGGATTTAAATGGTGTTTCCATGATTGATATTTAATTTACAAAAAGGATTTTACAGATTTTTCCGAATAAAATAATTACATGATATATTAATTAATTTCTACTTTATTTTTTTAGACTTTAAAAATCTGTAAAAACCCATTAAATTCGTGTTTACCATTATCTAGACAGCCGCTAGTAACTCAGGCTTTTCAAACAATTGGATATGACTCAACAAGCGTTCCTTGACCATATTCATCATACGTTTATTTAAAGCCGATGAGTTTTCAATATAAATACTATATTCTTCAACTGTAAAATGGCCAATAATCATTCCTTTCATTGAGTTTCTTAGTTTCATATCTTTCTGTATGGCATTTTCAATAAACACCATGCGTTTTTCCAAACACAAATTATAAAATACAGACTTATGCTTTACCATATAATTTTTAAAAACAGCAATTAATAAATCATTTTGAAATTTAATAATTGGTCGTAAAACTAAATTTTGAAACCTCTCATCTGCACTCATATTATCATTAATCGTAGCGCTTAAAATTTCTGGTCTAATACTTTTTATGTTAAATTGTCTGGAGTTCATTTTTATAGATTTTTAATAAAAATAGAGATTAATTAACCAGATTTTTAGCGTTGTGTTCATAATTGTTAACGTGTTTATTAACATTCAATAATTTTTTATCTTTATTAAAAAATTTAATTATGAAGTTTGGCAGTGTCGATAACCCTCAAGATATAGATTTTATATTACCTAAAGATCACGTAAATACTAAATACGTTCTGAATAAATTTAAAGATAATACCCTTCCGGAAATATACGTAGGTTGTGCTAAATGGAATAGGGCAGATTTAAAAGGGTTTTATCCGCGAGGTACCAAAGACGAGTTGGTTTATTATGCTTCACAATTTAATGCTATAGAGATGAATGCAACGTTTTACAGAATTTTCCCTGCGGAACAATTTGCAAAATGGTATGACAAAACACCAAAGGGTTTCAAGTTTTTTCCGAAGTTAAATCAAGAGATTAGCCATTGGAAACGATTAAATGAAACCAATGAAGTGGTTCGGCATTATTTAAATAACGTTTCGAATTTAAAAGAAAAACTTGGCACGATATTTTTACAAATGCATTCTAATTTTGCGCCTAAAGATTTTAATAGAGTTATCGCTTTTGCGGAAAATTGGCCAAAAGAAATTCCGTTGGCAATAGAATTCCGTCATACCAATTGGTATAATGATAAAGCTATTGCTAAAGACTTGTACCAGCTTTTAGAAACCCATAATATTTCAAACGTAATTGTTGATACCGCTGGCAGACGCGATTTAATGCATATGAGATTAACCAATACCACTGCCTTTGTTCGTTATGTTGGTGCTAATCACCCATCTGATTATTCGCGATTAGATGACTGGGTGGAACGCTTAAATTATTGGAAAAATCAAGGTATTAAAGAAATTGATTTTTTCATACATCAAAATATAGAAAAGGAATCTCCATTATTGTCTGCTTACTTTATAAAAAAACTAAATTCAAAACTAGGCTATTCATTAACTATTCCCAATGAAAATGAGCAGCAAAATTTATTTTAAATAATATCATTTAAAAACCTCTTGTATTTTCAAGTGTTGTTATGTTTTAAGCCTACTTTTACTGTGAATTGTAAGTTCAAAAATTATAAACAATATTCTAGTTTTATTGAATAAAATTCAAATTACACGTTAATCATTAGCGATTTTATAAAAATTCAATAACAATTGGACCTAAACTTCCGAATATCTGTAATAAAATTTAAATTTGTATTACTTACAACTTCTTTAAAGTAGTTTAAACACATAATTAAGATATTTATGAGCAAATCATTATTTGATAAAGTATGGGATTCGCATGTGGTACGAAGCATTGCAGATGGACCAGATATATTGTATATAGACCGTCATTTAATCCACGAAGTAACAAGTCCTGTAGCTTTTGTTGGGTTGGAAAGTAGAGGCTTAAGTGTATTATACCCAGAGCGCACCTTTGCTGTAGCAGATCACAATACACCGACAATAAATCAACATTTACCTGTTCAAGATCCGTTATCGGCTAATCAGTTAAAAACCTTAGAGACCAATGCAAACAAATACGGTATTAGTCACTGGGGTTTAGGTCATGAAAATAATGGTATTGTGCATGTTGTAGGGCCAGAAAATGGTATTACACTGCCAGGAGCAACTATAGTTTGTGGAGATTCACATACGTCTACACATGGTGCTTTTGGTGCTATTGCATTCGGCATTGGTACTTCTGAAGTTGAAATGGTATTAACAACACAATGCATTATGCAACCCAAGCCGAAAAAAATGCGTATTAGTGTTAATGGCTCAGTAAACAAAGGGGTTACACCGAAGGATGTTGGATTATATATCATTTCTAAATTAACAACTTCTGGTGCAACAGGCTACTTTGTTGAATATGCAGGTGATGTTTTTGAAAACATGACCATGGAAGGTCGTATGACGGTATGTAATTTATCGATAGAAATGGGTGCCCGCGGTGGTATGGTAGCACCAGACGAAAAGACTTTCGAATACATAAAAGGACGACCAAAAACGCCTAAAGGAGCAGATTGGGATAAAGCTATGCAGTATTGGAAAACGTTGAAAACGGATGATGATGTAGTTTTTGATAAAGAATTGACTTTTGATGCCAATGATATTGAACCTATGATTACCTACGGGACAAATCCAGGCATGGGTATGGGTATTTCAAACACTATCCCAACTGCTGAATCTGTAGAAGGCGGAAAGGCAACGTATGATAAGTCCTTAGCTTATATGGGTTATGCTGAAAACGATCAAATGATTGGAAAGAAAATCGATTATGTATTTATTGGTAGTTGTACGAATGGACGTATTGAGGATTTTAGAGCATTTGCATCCATAGTAAAAGGTAGAAAAAAAGCAGATCATGTTACCGCTTGGTTGGTGCCAGGGTCACATATTGTTGAAGCTAAAATTAAAGATGAAGGTTTATTAGATATTTTTGAGGAAGCTGGTTTTGTATTACGAGAGCCAGGTTGTTCAGCTTGTTTAGCTATGAATGATGATAAAGTACCTGCAGGAAAATATGCAGTAAGTACATCAAACAGAAACTTCGAAGGGCGCCAAGGACCAGGTTCAAGAACGCTATTAGCGAGTCCATTAGTTGCTGCAGCTGCTGCGGTAACTGGTGTGGTTACAGATCCTAGAGAATTACTTTAAAATAGCTATTAGCTGTTTGCTATTAGCTAAATAAACTGAATAATAAAACATGCCAATAGCCAAAAGCTAAAGGCCAAAAGCAACAAAACATGGCTTACGATAAATTTACAAAACTAACGAGTACTGCAGTTCCATTGCCAATTGAGAATGTAGATACCGATCAAATAATACCAGCACGTTTTTTAAAAGCGACAACGCGTGAAGGTTTTGGGGATAACTTATTTCGCGATTGGAGATATAATGGCGATAATACACCAAAACAAGATTTTGTTTTAAACAACCCTATATACAAAGGAAAAATTTTAGTAGGAGGGAAGAATTTTGGTTCTGGATCCTCTAGAGAACACGCTGCCTGGGCGGTTTACGATTATGGATTCCGTTGTGTAGTGTCTAGTTTCTTTGCGGATATTTTCAAGAATAACTGTTTAAATATTGGCGTTTTACCCGTACAAATTAGTCCGGAATTTGCTGATGCTATTTTTGAGGCAATCTATGCTGATGCAAATACAGAACTTGAGATAGATTTAGAAGCACAAACGATTACACTATTAGCAACAGGTTTAAAAGAATCTTTTGATATTAATGGCTACAAAAAAGAAAACATGTTAAATGGTTTTGATGATATTGACTATTTACAGAGTATGAAAAGTGAGATTGAAACATTTACAGAATCTCGCCCTTTTTAAACCATGAGTGTTAAATATATAGAAATAATGGATACGACATTGCGCGATGGTGAACAAACCTCGACAGTGTCGTTTTCTGCTCCAGAAAAACTAACAATTGCAAAACTTTTACTTGAAGAATTGAAGGTTGATCGCATTGAAATTGCTTCTGCAAGAGTATCAGAAGGGGAGTTTCAAGCGGTTAAAAACATTACGGATTGGGCATCTGAAAATAATTATTTAGATACGATTGAAGTCTTAACTTTTGTGGATAAAGGTGTTTCTGTTAATTGGATGCTTGACGCTGGAGCAAATGTTCAAAATCTACTCACTAAAGGGTCTTTAAACCATTTAACCCATCAGCTTAAAAAGACACCAAGTCAGCATTTTAACGAAGTTTCAGAAGTGATTTCCTTAGCTTCTGAAAAGGGTATCACTACCAATGTTTATTTAGAAGATTGGAGTAATGGCATGCGAAACTCCAAAGCTTATGTTTATGAGTTTTTGGCGTTTTTAAAAACTCAGAACGTTGCTAGAATTATGCTTCCTGATACTTTGGGTGTTTTAACACCTAAAGAGTCTTATTGTTTTATAAAAGAGATTAAAGACACGTATCCAGATTTACATTTTGATTTCCATGCGCATAACGATTATGATTTAAGCGTATCAAACGTTATGGAAGCATTAAAAGCAGGAGCAGATGGTTTGCATTTAACGGTAAATGGTATGGGTGAACGCGCCGGTAATGCCCCTATGTCTAGTACAATTGCCGTGATTAATGATTTTTTACCTGATTTTAAAATTGCTGTTAATGAAAAAATGCTTTATACAGTAAGTAAATTAGTTGAAAATTTTTCTGGTGTCATGATTCCTGCAAACAAACCGATTGTAGGTGCAAATGTATTTACACAAACCGCAGGCATTCATGCCGATGGTGATAATAAAAATAATTTATATTTCAGTGATTTAATGCCCGAACGTTTTGGTAGAACAAGACAATATGCGCTTGGGAAATCTTCTGGGAAAGCTAATATTCAAAAGAACTTACAGCAGTTAGGATTACAACTTAACGATGAGGATTTAAGAAAAGTTACGCAGCGTATTATTGAATTAGGCGATAAAAAACAAGTAGTTACAAAAGAGGATTTACCCTATATTATATCAGATGTTTTAGATACTACCTATGAAGAGAAGGTTAAAGTAAACTCCTATGTTCTAACACATTCCAAGGGTTTAAAACCTTCAACAACGATTTCTATTACTATTGAAAATGAAACTTTTGAAGAACATGCGCAAGGTGATGGACAGTTTGATGCCTTTATAAATGCGCTACGAGCTATTTTTAAAAAAAAGAAAATGGTTTTGCCTAATTTAATAGATTATGCGGTTAGAATACCGCCAGGAAGTAATTCGGATGCTTTATGCGAAACGATTATTACTTGGAAGACTATTGAAAATGAATTTAAAACGCGCGGTTTGGATAGTGACCAGACGGTTTCGGCGATAAAGGCCACAGAGAAGATGTTGAATATTGTGGTGAATTGAAAAATTCACAGGTGTTGGAAGAGCGGAAACGGAAGTTTGGAATTTGATTGAGAAAAGCTTGAAGCCTGAAGCGGTTAACCGAAGATGGAAGTTTTAAAGTTAAGAATAAAAAGTTAACTGAAGACTGAAAAGCCCGCGTTAAGGATTGCAGAGGAAAGCCCACAGCGCCCTTTTGGAAGCGAGGACTTGTAACGTAAAGCCCGACCGAAGCGTTTCCTGTAAGCTTTTAAAAACCTTGAAGGTATAAAGCGGAGGGAACGCCCAAATACTCGATACAATTCTAACATACATACAATCACTTAAAGTGACAAAAAAAATATAATTAAGAACATAATACACATATAATGAAATTAAATATTGCGCTTTTAGCCGGAGATGGCATAGGACCTGAGGTTATTGATCAAGCTGTAAAAGTAAGTGATGCAGTTGCTAAAAAATTTGGACATGAGTTAAACTGGAAACCTGCATTAACGGGTGCTGCAGCAATTGATGCTGTTGGCGAGCCTTATCCAGATGCGACACATGAGATTTGTAAAAATGCCGATGCGGTGTTGTTTGGTGCTATTGGGCATCCTCGTTTTGATAATGACCCGTCTGCAAAGGTACGCCCAGAACAGGGGTTACTAAAAATGCGTAAAGCTTTAGGGCTTTTTGCTAATGTACGACCAACGTTTACGTTTCCATCATTATTAGAAAAATCACCTTTAAAAAGAGAACGTATTGAAGGTACCGATTTAGTGTTTTTACGCGAACTTACTGGCGGAATTTATTTTGGGGAAAAGGGGCGAAGAGATGGAGGAGAAACAGCTTTTGATAATTGTGTTTATACACGTGCTGAAGTACAGCGTTTAGCAAAAAAAGGTTTTGAATTGGCGATGACGCGTTCTAAAAAATTGTGTTGTGTAGATAAAGCGAATGTTTTGGAAACTTCACGTTTATGGCGTGAAACGGTTCAAGCAATGGAAAAAGATTATCCTGAGGTTGAAGTGAGTTATGAGTTTGTGGATGCTGTTGCCATGCGTTTGGTACAATGGCCTAACAGCTATGATGTTTTAATTACTGAAAACTTATTTGGTGATATTTTAACAGATGAAGCTTCTGTAATTTCTGGATCTATGGGATTGATGCCGTCGGCTTCTTTGGGATCGGATATTGGTCTATTTGAACCGATACACGGATCTTATCCTCAAGCTACGGGATTAAATATTGCGAACCCTATGGCAACGGTATTATCGGCAGCTATGATGTTTGAAAACTTTGGTTTACAAGCTGAAGGTAAAGCGATTAGAGATGCTGTTAATAGCGCATTGGAACAAGGTTTTGTAACTGAGGATTTAGCAGATGGAGGTACAGCTTACGGTACTAGCGAAGTTGGAGATTGGCTAACTGCTAATATTTAAAAATTTTTAGTATACCAATTGGTATAAAAAAACCTGTTAAGTTTTATGCTTAACAGGTTTTTTGTTTTAAATTATTATTGTTATATATTGGATTTTAATCAAAGCGAATATAGTATACATGATCCTAATTACTATTCAACTTGGTCGGCAATTCAAAAATCTCTAAGCCAAAATAGGGCACAGCAGAGAGGACATGGTCAAAAATATCTGCCATAATATATTCATAATTTGCCCAACGTTTATCTGAACTGAATGCATAAATTTCGATAGGTAAGCCTTGTGCTGTTGGTGGTAATTGGCGTACCATAATTGTCATATCCTTGTTTATAGCAGAATGATTCTCAATGTAGGTTTGAATATATTTTCTAAAAACACCAATATTGGTCAGGTTTCTGCCATTTAAAAGTAATGCTTTATCTATAGCGTTTGTTTCGTTGTATTCTGAAATATCCTTTTGTTTAGTTTCCAAATAGGATTGTATAAGTTCAATTTTTTTAAGAGCTTTAATATCTTCTTCAGAAAGGCATTTAATACTGTCTTGTTTGATGTTCAATGCTCTTTTTATTCGTCTGCCATCTGAATTCGTCATACCGCGCCAATTTTTAAACGAGTCTGAAATTAACGCGTAAGTTGGTATAGTAGTAATAGTTTTATCAAAATTCTGAACTTTTACAGTGGCTAGATTAATTTCAGTAACATCGCCATCGGCTCCGTATTTTTCGAAGGTTATCCAATCGCCGATTCTTACCATATCGTTAATAGATACTTGAATACTGGCCACAAAACCCATAATAGTATCTTTAAACACTAAAATGATAACGGCAGATATAGCGCCCAAACCAGTTGCAAACTTTAAGAATGGGATACCTGTAACAATAGCTATGGCAGACATAAAACCACCAAACCATGCAAATATCATAAAAACTTGGATATAGCTATCTATAGGTTTGTCCTTTAAACTTGGTAGGGTTTTTAAATAATCCTTTAAAGCATTTAAAAGACTTCTTACAATCCATAGCGTTAGTACAATAGCAAAAACAATGAGCCCTTTTTCTACAATATTTTCAAAATTGTAGAAATCGGAAAACACATTTGGAACAAATTTTATGGCAATTAAAAGCGGGATGATATGTGCTATATTTCTAGGAACTTTATTAGCAATTAAAAGGTCATCAAAATTCGTTTTTGAGCGCTCGGCAAATTTTGAAAATCCAACAATAAGTGTTTTTTTTATTATTAAATCAACAATAATAATGATGATTAATAAACCGATGAGTAAAATAAGCATATTCAAATATTGGGCAACATGTTCAGAAAATCCTTTATCGGTCAAAAAATTTAATATTACATGCTTTAAAACATCAGCTTTTTCTAAAACTTTTTCAGCAGTAGTGGTGTCTTGTATCATTTGATTTAACTTAAATATTTTCTATCGATATAAAACGTTCCAAAAGGTATAATTGCCGCTATAAGAACAATTAAAAATGTTTTATTAGTCCACAAAAATTGTTTTTTAAATAGAACTGCCAATGCTATGTAAGCTATGAATAAAATACCATGTGGCATACCTAATAATTTGACATATTGGGGGTCGTTCAGTAGGTATTTAATTGGTGTTGCTATAAATAAAAGCAATAGATATGAAACACCTTCCAAAAGCGCAACAACTCTAAAAAATTTTAATGAAGAAAACATACTGATTTATTTTTTATGCAAAAGTACTTTACAATCAAACACTAACAGTAATTTTTAAAGTTTTTTTATAGCACATTGAAAATAATGAGACCGTAGATAGCAAAACGAACAAACCGTAATGCACCAAAGAGCATTACATTTTTAAAAGGAAATTCAATAATTCCTGCTGCCATGCAAGCTATGGAAAAGGGCAGTGGTAATACAGCTCCTACCATAATTAAAAAGCCACCCCATTTTTTTGAATTTTTAAGTTGCTTCTCCATTTTAACTTCTAGGTAATTATGAACGGAAGGCATTTTTGTAATGGATCTTCCCATCCAATAGGAAACTAAGCCACCACTATAGGATAATATAGATAATAGTGCTAAAAAAAACCAGGGGCTAAACATTTTACCTGCCCAAGCGATGAATATTTCTGGAGGGACTAATCCTAAAAGTGTTTCTGAAACAAAAAAGAAACTCAATACGCCATAAGATGGTAGTATTTCTGTTAATCGAACTAGAGCTTCATTAATATTAAAATAATGATTTACTACATATATTACTAAGACAATTGCAACAATATAAGGCAACGCTTTTTTAACCGCGTCCCACACAAAGGTATAAAATCCGGTATATGAATAATATTGATGTAAAAGCTGCAAACGAGACTTTTTGGCTTTTTTATCTGGTTCTTGTTTCATTATTTATGATAGATCAATGAGGGACTGCAAATATAAGCTAGAAATTTTATTGTATAAAGTATTTGGGAATATTTAACAATTCGGTACAAAATCATAATTATTGTCATATTAGGGGCCTAAAAGCATTAAAAACTTGATGAAACTATTATTTTTTTTAGATTTGTATTTTATATTCTTAAACTAACAAACTTGTATTTTCAAATTACTTATATATCAGATTCAATACCAACTACAACTTCGGCTACTGTAGATGAAATTTTGGAAGAGTCTAGAATTAATAATAATAAATCAAATATAACCGGTTGCCTGATTTATTATAATAATAAATTTATACAGCTGCTTGAGGGTAATGAGGAAAGTGTTTTGAAACTTATGTCAAAAATAAGAAATGATAAAAGGCATAGAAATGTTGAGACTATTTCTGCTTCACCTTCAGAAACCCGTTCATTTACAGGTTGGGGCATGGCTTATTATCCGATTGACGATGCACATACTAGCGCTCAGGAATTGGAACAATTTAAAAATAATATTAAATTATTGATAGATGTATCAACACCAAAAACATTTACCGAGAATGTATTTTGGCAAGAGATCAAGAGCAATTTAGACTTATTATAAAACATTTTGTTGTTTTTAATCTGATATTTTATAGGTATTGATTTTCAAAATGAATTTATATTTGAAATATTCTATTTTACATAATATAAATTATAATACAAATATACAGTAATTTCTGTATAGCCGTTTTTTAGGCTATTTACACATAATTGTAGATATAGTACCTTTAGGTCTATATCGTCAACAATTATGTTAAAAGAAATTACGGCTAATTAACTTGTAGGTTTATTTGATAGTTATAATGTAGTATTATGTAAAATATCCCAGAAAGTATCGTTTCCATAAGAAACCCCAGTACTTGGGTCATTAAACATTAGTACATTTCACTACGCTCCTATCATCGATTCGTGAAAAGCGTGTTCCATAAACATTGTAGAGAAAATTTTTAAAAGAAAAAAACAAGAAAACGTAGTAGTTTGAACTTCGCTCTTACCCAAGCAAAGTGACATAATGCGGTACATTATAGTCCATTTTATAACAATTAGCCAATAGCACATTTTCGTGCTATTTTACGTAGTTGCAGATATAATGGCTGCCAGACTTATATCGATAGCAATTATGTAACAGCTAATTGTGACTTCGTTAGAATAATTTAGATGTGTAGCTATAATTCTCTATTATGTAAAATATCCCAGAAAGTTTTTAGAATTAAAAGAATGCTCAGTACTTGGGTCTTTAAACATTAGAGTTTTTACTTCTCGTTTAAATTGAATATTCTGTACAATGTTTCAAGTTTTTTCAAATACGCGATTTATCAAGAAACTTCAGAACTACAATTCTGTACTATAATTAGTCGTTATGTAAAATTGCCACTGCCAATGCGCTCGATTGTTTTATAAAATCAAATTGCTCTGGCAATTTATTTTACACACAATTATCCAACGCTTGCCAACGCCAAAATAAAAGCTAACCTTTTTGCTCTTATTAAAAATCGCGTATTCGATAAAATGTACGTAATAAAAAATTTTAGACGATTCTCGTGGATTGCCACAAGAGCATAAATTTTAAGAAAAATAAAATTCTATGCACTTGTTATATTTAGAACTTCAATTAATCCTTTTTTTAATGTTTCATTATCTTTTGTCTTGAAACAAAAGAAACAAAAATTCAAGGCTGCATATAATTTTGGAAACAATTAACGGCTCATTCGCTATATTTTAGGAAACATTAGAACTCGTTAACATTGCTTTGAAATCCTTTGTATAATTAAAACTCTTAAGAAACTGTATTACTAAACCCCTAAAATATGGACGCTCTTTTCACCTATTGTTTTAGCCAAAATTTTATGAGG
>ENA-ORXT01000090-ORXT01000090.1-marine-metagenome-genome-assembly--contig:-NODE-90-length-138020-cov-29.821462_pt1 | contig 138020 bp, 115 predicted proteins | sample MGYA00237868_ERZ511482 | MGnify/ENA metagenome assembly ERZ511482 | reverse complement strand
GGAGCCAGCGACGAGCGACAATGATCACCGTGCTGCGTGCCAACGCTCGCGAGGAGCCAGCGACGAGCGACAATGATCACCGTGCTGCGTGCCAACGCTCGCGAGGAGCCAGCGACGAGCGACAATGATTACAGGCTGGCGACGACGCTGGCCATGAGTTCGCCAGCTTCGGTCAGGTTCACGCCGACCTTGACGCCTGCGCCCTCGAGGGCTTCCATCTTGGCCGCTGCGGTGCCCTTGCCACCGGAGACGATGGCGCCGGCATGGCCCATCTTCTTGCCGGGGGGTGCTGTCACGCCAGCGACGTAGGACACGACCGGCTTGGAGACGTTGGCGGCGATGAACTCTGCTGCCTCTTCCTCGGCTGAACCGCCAATTTCACCGATCATCATGATCGCCTGGGTGTCAGGGTCAGCTTCGAATGCCTTGAGACAGTCAATGAAGCTCGTGCCGGGGACGGGGTCGCCGCCAATGCCGACGCAGGTGGTCACACCTATGTCCTTCTGCTTCAGCTCATAGAGCGCCTGGTAGGTGAGCGTGCCGGAGCGGCTTACGATGCCGACCGGACCTCCAGCCTTGGCGATGTGCCCGGCCGTGATACCGATGTTGCACTTCCCGGGGCTGATAATGCCGGGGCAGTTGGGACCAAGCAGTTGCACGTCCGGGTGGTCCCGCTGCAGCTTGTTGAAGAACCAGGCCTCGTCGTGGGCCGGGACGCCTTCGGTGATGGCGACGATGAACTTCACGCCGCCTTCAGCCGCTTCGATGACGGCATCCTTCACGCCGGGAGCCGGGATGAAGATACAGCTTGCAGTTGCGCCTGTCGCGTCCACTGCTTCGGCTACAGATGCGTAGATGGGCACGCCGTTGACGTCAGTGCCTGCCTTTTTCGGGTGCGTACCTGCGACAACCTGGGTGCCGTAGTCGGCGTTCAGGCCGCCGTAGTAACTCCCCTGGCGGCCCGTCAGCCCCTGGTAGATGACTTTCGTGTTCTCATCAACGAAAATTGACATTGGTTTGCTTTCCCTTCCGGTGATGTGGTTATTCGGCCAACTCGACGGCCACGCGGGCGGCGTCGAGCATGGTGGGTTCCATACGAAGCATGTCGGTGAGCTCTGGCTCAAGAATGGCCCGGCCCTCGTCGGCGTTGGTGCCGTCGAGGCGGATGACGATGGGGGCATCGATGGTGACTCGCTGCATGGCTTCGAGGATCCCGTTGGCAACCTCTTCACCGCGGGTGATACCGCCGAAGATGTTAATGAAGATGGACTTCACTGCCGGGTCGTTGTTGATGACCTCGAGCGCCCCGGACATCACGTCGGCGTTTGCGCCACCGCCAATGTCGAGGAAGTTGGCTGGCTTGCCGCCCACCTGGTTGACCACGTCGAGCGTGGCCATTGCCAGACCGGCACCGTTGGCGATGACGCCAACACTGCCGTCGAGGCCGACGTACTGCAAGCCCTTTGCGTGAGCGGCTTCTTCGCGATCATCGCGGGTCTGGGTCTCGTCGTACTGTTGGTAGTCCTCGTGACGGAACACCGCGTTGCCGTCAAGGGTGACCTTGGAGTCGAGCACGTGCACCTTGCCCTCGGGTGTGAGGATCAACGGGTTGATCTCCACCAGGTCGGCGTCGCCTTCCACGTAGGCGTTGTAGAGCTTTTTCGCGATCTCGATGGCGCCGTCTCTGGCATCGGGGTTGAGGTTTGCACCGTCGACCCATGATGCAGCGAGTTCGTCGGTCAGGCCGTCCACCGGGTCCACCCATATTTTGGAGATTTTCTCCGGCGTGTCCGCCGCGACGGCTTCGATGTCCATGCCGCCCGCAGCCGACAGCATGCCCAGGTGCTTCTTTGCGGAACGGTCGAGCGTGAAGCTCATGTAATACTCCTCCGCGATGTCGGAGGCCTTCTCGATCCAGAGCCGCTTGACGATGTGACCCTTGATGTCGAGACCGAGGATGTTCGTGGCGTGCTCACGGACGGCATCCATGTCCGCAGCGAACTTGATGCCTCCAAGCTTGCCGCGTCCACCGGTCAGCACTTGGGACTTCACCATCACTGGTGTTCCCAATCGCTCAGCTGCGGCGATGGCCTCATCGACCGAGAAGGCGACTTCGCCCTCGGAGATGGGCATCCCGTACTGGGCGAAGAACTGCTTCCCCTGATACTCGAATAGATCCACGTCTGCTCCCTTGCAGAAAGGGTCCTCTCTTTCTTGGAGAGAACTCGCGTCATTGGCACTCAAAGGGCGATACTAGGCGGTGCCGGAGCACTTCCATCCGCCCATCGGCGCCGACGGGGAAGACTCCGGCCACCACGGCCGCAAACAACGGAAAAAGGGAACCGAATGCCGATTGAGGAGAGAACGCTCTTCCAGCCAGCAAAGGCACTGCTGATCGCCCTCGGCGGTATCGCGGTCGCTATTGCTCTCGGACTCGGTGTTCTGTTCGTCACACCGCGCCTGGCCCAGACCAATGCTGTGGAAGTCAAGCTCGGCGACGACACGTTTGAAGCAGGGAGCACTGAAAACATGTCAATGGTCATCAGACGCGACGGAGCGCCAATTCTGTATCCGGCTGTTGTTGGGGACCGTGACATTTACCTACAGCATCTGGGCGAAGACCCTGAGGTTGGCTGGTCGGCCTTTGATGCCCGCCAACCCGGCTCGCCCCGGTCCTGCACTCTTGCCTGGCAACCCGGGGGTTTCTTCACCGACCCGTGCGAGGACGGCGTCAGCTTCGACGCTACGGGCACGGGCCTTCCGCACTACGACGTGACGATTGAGAACGGCATGCTGTTCATCGATTTCCGGGGCCTTGATGAAGTTGAGGAAGACGAAGGCTGAGTTGAACACCAGTAGTCATGCTGGTGCCAGACCGTACTCAATGAGACAGACCGGGCCCGGACCCCGTAGTGTCTGCTGCGTGGCTGACAATCCGCTGGAAGACGAGTGGGACGCGCTCACGCGCCGCCTTGACTCTGAACTCGTCGACGACGAGGAAACCCTTCTGCATGACTCCATGGTCGCGCTGCGTGCGCTGGCCCAGCATGACGACGCTGAAGCGCCCGGCGCATCGAATCAGACCAGCCACGAAGACTCCGAATTGGACCGGGTGCTCGCAGCGCTGCACAAGCAGAGCTCCGACTCAGACGTCAACTCGAAGCAGTCTGCCCCGGACAAACCCGATGCCGGCAGCGACAGGAAACAGCCGGGCAGCCGGTCCAGGGACGGCACCAAGTCAAGGCCAGACACCAGCACAAGATCCGCCATCAGACCAAAGCCCGGCACCAGCAAACAGGCCAGCACCAACACAAAGACCGCCAGTGAAACCAGAACAAAGGCCGACGCGCAACCCGCGGTCGCCAAAGCCGCACGGGGTAACAAGCAGACGTCCAACGCAGCGGACAAACCAACTGCAGGCGACGAAGACGCCAGACTGACCGACACACCCGAGGCTGATTCTGAACGAGGAGTGAGCACCAATGGTGTCTCGCCTCGCAGCAACGACAAGCGTTCAGGCGTTGCGGCATCGGCGCCACACGTCACAACCGACCTCGACGAGCAAGACCAGCAGGAGGCTGCGGGGCCCGGCTTGATGGCCGATTGGGTCCACTCGACCGGTGAAAGCCCAATCATTCGCGACGATCAATCGCTGACCGAGGTGCTCGGCGCTGCGGCAACCGATGAGCATGAGACGGTCAACCTGGCCACCGTGACGGAACACCAGCACACCGACCACCAGTTCGCTTCGGTTCCGGACGAACGGCCAGCAACGTTTCGCAGAGCGGTCAATCCTGACCACGCACCGGGACCCAACGCGTTCCCGCGGTACGAACGTGCAGAATCGGTCGCCATGCAGTCCGATCAGATACCCGGAAGCATTGAAGCGTCGCACCTGGAGCAGACAGCGCGAAAAGAAACAGCGCGAAAAGAAACAGCGCGGAAAGAAACAGCGCAGGAAAAGACAGTGCCTGGAGGGCCAGCGGGCGAGATCGTTGCGGTTGGTGCCGCCCGGTTGCAACCAGTTCACGCTCAGATTCCGACCGTCACCAGGAATCCTGTCCCGGACTCTTCTACCGAGACGGGCGTACCCACCACCCTCGCCCCCAGCCGGACCCGGCCGCCTTCGCCGTGGGCTCCGCGAATCGCAGCCATGACCGGAATGGCCATCCTGATTGCCGGGTCCGCAGTCCTGTGGATCTCGCTCCTTGGTACTCCCGGCGGCTCAGGTGAAGAGCCGACGGGCAGCGGCACTTTGGCCTCAAACATTGCCGTCGAAGAAGCGATTGTGGGCGCAGACAGTGGCACTGTCAGTGTCCCAACCGAAGAGGTTCAGAACGCAACGCTGATTGTGAACGACGACAAGATCGAGGCGACCATCACGAGTTGCGGCACGGCTGGTGTCCAGGGTGAGTTGGCAACAGACGGCTCCGAGTGGCTCACTGCGAGCGTCCAGGCTGCATTCCAGACCGCTGAGGGAGATCTCCTGACCGAGAGTCAGCCTCAGGAAGAACTTGTGCCCACAACCATTCGCGTCCCCTTCCGGTTCACCTATGACCAGTCCCTGGCCCCGGTCGGACTTCAGGGCGAACTGCCACACTGTGTGGTGACCGTGGACCTGATCAGCCAACCCTGATACTCACGCGACACAAACCGGCGCGCAGAGGTGGATCAGAGCTTTTCCAAAGGCGCCCAGGAGAGCAGCAGTTTCTTTTCTCCAACGGATGGGAACCGCACGGTTGCCTCTGCCTTTTCGCCGTGACCCTCCACATCGAGGATCACACCTTCGCCCCACTTGGCGTGCTGCACGTCATCGCCAACGCGAAACAGCGGCTCGGGAACCGTCTCGGCCGAACCGTCACTACCGGTGCCGGAGCCCAGAAGCGGGTTGCTCTGGCGGGCCGCGAGCGCCCGCTCAATACGTTCTTCGCGACTTGAGGACCATTTTGGTCGACCAAGATCAAGACTGCCGGCGCCGGATCCTCCCCGACGCGAACTTCCTGATGCTCCACGGCGAGTGGTTCGCGATCCTTCGGCGTGCGTAATGAGCTCCTCGGGGATCTCGTCCAGAAAGCGGCTCGGTGGGTTGTACTGCGTCGTGCCATAGATGTTTCGGCTCCAGGCATTCGTCAGATACAGACGCTGCTCGGCGCGAGTAATACCGACGTAGGCAAGGCGGCGCTCCTCCTCAAGTTCTTCAGGTTCGCCAATGGAGCGGATGTGGGGGAAGATCCCGTCTTCGAGTCCCATCACGAAGACGACCGGGAATTCAAGACCCTTCGCAGAGTGCATGGTCATGAGAAAGACCGCTGGTTCCTCTTCGTCCAGCTGGTCCGTGTCAGCCACAAGTGCGACCTGCTCCAGGAACTCATCGACGGTCTCGAATCCGGCCGCAACGCCGAGAAGCTCACCGAGATTCTCAAGGCGTCCGTCTGCTTCCACTGACCGGTCTGCTTCCAGTTCGGCTCGGTAGCCGGTGACATCAAGAAGGTGCTCCAGCACGGTGGCGGGACCCTTGTCCAGCATGTCGCGAGTGTCGTCAAGAATCTGCAGGTACCGCTCGATACCTCGAACCGCCTTACCGGTGACGCCTGCTTCAGGCGCCGACTTCAGCGCCTCGATGAACGGGAGCCCATGCAAGAGTGAGAAGTTGTCCATCTTGGCCACAGAGCCGTCGCCGACACCACGGCGCGGTGTGTTGAGCGTGCGCTTGAGGCTGACCTCGTCGATGGGATTCACCACGGCCTTCAGGTAGGCCATTGCGTCTTTGATCTCCTTGCGGTCATAGAACCGCGTGCCGCCAATGACCTTGTAGGGAACCCCAACGCGCATGAGGTATTCCTCCAACACACGGCTCTGTGCGTTGGTGCGGTAGAAGACCGCCATTTCATTCCAGCTGTAGTGCTCGCTGTCGTGCAGCCTCGCCATTTCGTGTGCGGCCCAGCGCGCTTCGTCGCCCTCGTCGTCGGCGTGATAGCGGACGATCTTCTCGCCGTTGCCGTTGTCCGTCCACAGATTCTTCGGCTTGCGGCCGACGTTGTTGGTAATGACAGAGTTGGCGGCGTTGAGGATGGTCTGGGACGAGCGATAGTTCTGTTCGAGCACGATGACGGTGGCGTCGGGGAAGGCGTTTTCGAACTCGAGGATGTTGCGGATATCGGCCTTGCGGAACCGATAGATGGACTGATCTGCGTCGCCAACCGCGCACACGTTGCGGTGCTGGGCTCCAAGCAGCAACACGAGGTCGTTCTGCACCGGGTTGGTGTCCTGGTACTCGTCGACCAGCACATGCTCGAAGCGGCGCTGATACGTCTCGAGGACGTCTGGGTTGCGCTTGAAGATCTTCACGGTCTGGGCGAGCAGATCATCGAAATCCATTGCGCCGGCCTTGACCATACGCGCCTGATAATCCGCATAGACCTCGCCAATCCGCTCTTCGTAACGTTGCGAAGCGCGTTCCTGATAGTCGGCCGGCTCGATGCCCTCGTTCTTGGCGGCGCTGATCTGGGAGTGAACGGAGCGTGGCGGATACCGCTTGGTATCGAGGTTGTGATCGCGCAGCACGTAGCTGACGAGGCGTACCGCGTCAGCCTGATCATAAATGGTGAACGATGACGGATAGCCGAGGAGCGTGGCTTCTCGGCGCAGGATGCGCACACACGCCGAGTGGAAGGTTGACACCCACATCTTCTGGGCGACGGAACCGACAAGCGAAGCGACACGATGCTTCATCTCGCCCGAGGCCTTATTCGTAAAGGTGATGGCGAGAATGCCGAACGGCGAGACGCCCTGTTCCTGAATCAGATGCGCAATCCGATGGGTGAGAACCCGGGTCTTGCCGGAGCCGGCGCCGGCCACCACAAGCAGTGGACCACCGTCATGAAGGACGGCTTCCTCCTGCGCCGGATTGAGTCCATCGAGCATCTCCACGACCATCGGCACACCCTACAGAAGCCCTATGACATACGGCCCCACCCTCACCAGGAACTCGTTGGGCCTCTACCTCTGCACGGGTGGGCCCGATGTTGTTCCGTTGGACATGAAGCTCTGCTGCTCGCCGGGCGAGAATCCAAGTTCGCCGAGCACCTCAATGGTGTGCTCACCCAGCCGAGGTGAAGGCGTTGTGAAACTGGTCGGCGCCTCCGAGAACCCGAACGGCATGCCCACCGTGCGGTAGCCACCGAAGCTTTGATGCTCAAGGTCGACCACATAGTCGTTTGCCTCCGCCTGCGGCTCAGAGATCGCCTCCAGCGCGTGATTGAAGCGGGAGCACGGGTAGCCGACGGCTCGCAGATCCCCAATCCAATCTGCGGTCGAACGAGACAGAAACAACGCCTCGGCCTGGTCGACAACAGCATCAAAGGCTTCGTCTCCAGGTCTTGTGTCCGGCGTGAATCGAGGAAGACCTGTGACGTCGTGGAGCTTGTCTTTCAAGCCATGCGAATAACCGGACAGGGCAATGAGTCCGTCAGTGGTTCGGAAGATGCGAACGTACAGCTCGAAGAGTCCGCCGGGTGCAAAGACCCTTCCCTCCCAGTGGGCCCGTTGACCGTCGAAGTCAACGCCCGCTTCGCGCAGCATGGACATCTCGAAGATCAGTTCGGCGTTCCCATCGCTGTCCTGATCGAAGCTCGCCATCTGCGGGTTGCCAAGGTTGAGCGCGGTGCCGAGTAGCGATGCGTCAACCCGCTGGCCAACACCGGTCTGGTCCCGGTGACGCAGCGCCGCAAGCACGCCAGCGCACGCATAGCCGCCACTCGCGAAATCGACGAACGCGGGGCGCGTGCCCACCGGTACGCCGCCCTTCGAACGGTCCATGAAGAAACCCAGTCCACTCACTGCCTGCACCAGTTGGTCATAGCCGCCGAGCTGGGACTCCGGGCCTTCGGGGCCATACGCGCTGAACTGGAGGACAACGAGGCTCGGCTCTCGATCGTGAATCCGATCCCAGTCGAGACCAAAGCGACCGAGGTCGCTCACCTTCAAACCAATCAGCGCGATGTCAGCCCAGGCAAGAAGACGGTCGATGATCTCCTGCGCACCATCTGCGCCCATGTCGAGGCTGATGGCACGCTTCCCCGGGTTGATTGTTGCGTAGGCTCGCGCTTCGTTCTCGGCCAGCGGAGCAAGATGGCGCATGGCGTCTCCGGTGGTCGGTTCAACCTTCACCACGTCCGCACCCATCCCGGCCAGGAGCCGGCCGCACTGGGGGACCGCCGCGTTCTGAGAAAACTCCACCACCTTCACGCCATCCAACAGACCTGGTGTTGCTTGCTCCATAGCTGGCAGTTCCTGGTCGTTCATCAGTTTCGAGGCAGTTCGTTGAAGGGCGTGTTGCGATCCGGACCGGGTTCGCGAGGCAACCCGAGTGCTCGTTCGCCAAGCGTGTTGCGCTGAATCTCGTCCGTGCCACCCCCAAGCGACATGCCCCGGCAATTGAGGATGTGATGGTTGAAGTAGTCGTCGTCGAGATTGCGAGGTTCGGACAGGTCTGATTCCCAGGCCGGCGACCCCGGGAAAGCGAGCGTCGCCGCCAGGTCTGCGGCTGCTCTCCCCTGCTTTGTCCGCCACAGCTTTCCAATGGAGGGATGGACGCCACGCGCCCCAATCCAGGCGACGATGCGTTCCCCACTCACAAGACGGGCGATGTCCTGGCGCACAATCGGATCGTCGATGCGCTCTACCCGCTCCGCCAGTGCGACCAGCTGTGCCACCGGGATCGGCGACCGGCCAGCCTTGGACCGAGACTCTGCAGTTCCGCTCATGGATTTCGCGCCCGTCTGTTGGCGCTCGTGCCCGAGCAATGCAACAGCTGTCGCCCATCCGCCGTTGATCTCACCGATCACCCAGTCGGCCGGGATGCGGGCGTCGTCAAGGAACACCTCGTTGAACTCAGAGACGCCGGTCATCTGGACGAGCGGACGAACGATAACGCCGGGCTGATCCATGGGCAGAACGAACATCGTGATGCCCCGATGCTTGGGGGCTTCCATGTTGGTTCGAGCGAGCAGGATTGCATAGTCCGCCTGCTGGGCACCCGATGTCCACACCTTCTGACCATTGACAATCCACTCATCGCCGTCGCGCATTGCCGTTGTGGACAGCGATGCAAGGTCCGAGCCGGAGCCGGGCTCGGAGTACATCTGGCACCACACGTGCTCACCGCGCAGGCCGCTGCTGACAAAGCGTTCCTTCATCTCCGCAGTGCCGAAGTCGCGCAGCGTTGGGATAGCCATGCCCACGCCGATTCCGAACATGGCGTCTTCACGTGGGACACGCCCCCGACTCTCTTCGCGCCACACCTGCATGTGTGCGGCGCTCAGCTCACGACCGCCAACGTCCACCGGATAGTCGAGCGCGGCGAGCCCCGCATCAAAGAGCGCCGCACGCCAGACTTTCGCTCGAGGCTGCGTTCCCTCAATACCGGCCAGGGCCGGCGGCAGCATGTCATCGAAGAACCTTCGCACCTCCGCTCGCAACGCTTCGGTTGAGACCGCGGGCGTTGACGAACCCGATTGTGAACCCCCATGCGGCATGCGCACACCCTAGAACCCCGGTACTCGCCGAACCGCCAGAGCCACGTCGATTAGATTCACCACCATGACCCATCCCTTTCGCTTCGGCATTCAGGCGAACGCTCCTGCAGACCCAACCGGTTGGGCCGAGCTTGCCCGTCGGGCCGAGGAACTCGGCTACTCCGCCTTCTCGATGGCCGATCACTTTTCGAACCAGCTGAGTGCAACACCCGCTCTCGCCATGGCGGCCGCAGCCACCACGACACTGCGTGTGGGAGCGATGGTGTTCTGCAACGACTTCCGCCATCCAGTGGTACTCGCCCACGATGCAGGCACGCTCGACGTGCTGTCCGGAGGCCGACTGGAGTTGGGCATCGGGGCCGGCTGGATGCATACCGACTATGAGCAGACCGGCATGACCTATGACTCGCCGGGTACGCGCATCAAGCGGATGGAAGAAGCAACGGGAATCATCAAGTCCTGGTTTACCGCTGAAGAGTTCTCCTTCTCCGGCAACTGGTACACCATCGACGGTCTCACCGGCCACCCATCCACCCAGAAGCCCCACCCGCCGATCCTGATGGGCGGCGGCGCGCCACGGATGCTTCGGACGGCAGCGCGTTGTGCCGACATCATTGGACTCAATGCAAGTCTCAGCGCTGGGGTGATCGACGCCAGCGCCGGCCCCAGTGCCACGCTTGCCCGCACAATGGAAAAGATCAGCTGGATCCGCGAGGAGGCCGGAGATCGCTTCGACAGCATTGAGCTGCAGTCCCGCGTTCACCTGGCATCGGTCACCGATGACGCCGTAGGATTCGCCGAGGTGATGGGACCAGCGGTGGGCCTGACTACCGAAGAAGCCATGGCCTCACCACATGCTCTGGCCGGAACCGTGGACGAGATTGTGGACAAGGTCGGGCGTCTTCGCAACGACATCGGCGTGAGCTACCTGACCTGGTCTGCAAGCGAGATGGAAGCCATGGCTCCCGTCGTCGCGCAACTCGGCGGACACTGACACCGATGGCCGATGCTGAGAGGACCGACTGGAATCCGCTGCTGCGCCAGGAGTTCGCCAAACCGTATTGGGCTGCGCTTATGGACTTCGTCAAAGCGGAACGGTCGCTCCACCAGGTGTTCCCACCCCATGAGGATGTCTTCGCTGCTCTGCATCTGACGTCGTACGAAGATACCCGTGTGGTCATTCTCGGTCAGGATCCGTACCACGGCCCCGGTCAGGCGCATGGCCTGTGTTTCTCCGTAATGCACGGCGTGAAAACGCCGCCGTCGCTGGCGAACGTGTTCAAGGAACTTGAAGCGGACCTCGGCATCGCCAGTCCGAATCACGGCAATCTCCAGGATTGGGCGCGCCAGGGCGTACTCCTCCTCAACACGACACTCACGGTTCGAGCCCACGAGGCGGCCAGCCATCAGCGTCAGGGATGGGAGACGTTCACCGATCAGGTCATTGCTGCGGTCAACGCCAAGGAGACACCGGTGGTGTTCCTGCTGTGGGGCGCTGCGGCCCGCAAGAAGCGGGCGTTGATCAACACCACCCGCCACATCATCTTCGAGGCACCGCACCCCTCACCACTCTCCGCACACCGGGGCTTCTTCGGCTCAAAACCCTTTAGCCAGACCAACACCGCCCTCGAGGCTGCGGGCCTGCAACCCATCAACTGGGCTTTGTAATTCATTCGGCTCCGCAGAATGCGAACATCTGCGCTTTGTCGGTCCCCAGGCACGGTGTCAGAAACTTGTTCGATTGGCGCCGACGTCCGCATTCGCTGAAGGCGGACGAATGTCGCTGCGTTGGAGCGGCTGCCAGGCGATGAAGCCGCCGTGGGCGGCCATGGTGATGGTGAGCGTGTTGCTGGTTGAGCGTTCGATGGTGATGTCATCGCGCGAACCGCCGTCGGTGACCACTCGCATAGGTGTGTCGGAGAACGCGCTGATGTCGACCGGGACGGTTCGTGGTTTGTCGCTTCCGTTGATGCCAGCAAGCCACCAGCTGTTCTCATGGCGGCGGGCGAGCACGATGTGTGAGTCGGGACTTCCGTCGAGCACCGCAACGTCATCCCACACGGTGGGGAGGCGGCGGAGAAAGTCGTGGACACCCGCTGGCAACGCGCGGTAGGCGTCGGGCTTGTCGGCCGGGTGCTGAAGGGCACTTTCAAAAATCACGCCAAGTGCGAGTTCGTGTGCGGTGGTGGTGAGGTGCGGATAGTCGACATCGGACAGGGTCATCGGTGTGTAGTCCATTGGGGCGATGGCGTTACGGGTGAACGCAAGCATCGTGTTGTGTCGGGCCGCTGCGGCCGGGAAGCGTGGATCGAACTTGTACTGCTCGGCGCCGCGGACGGCTTCGGTGGTCATGAGGTGCGGCCATGTGACATGCCAGCCCTTCGGAGCGGTGATGCCGTGGAAGTTCATCAGGATGTTGAACTCTGCACCGTCTTCGAGCATCTCCATGCAGAGCGCGTTCATGGACTGCTTGTCACTCTGGAAGAAGTCAACCTTGATGCCTGCAATCCCGGTATCGCGCAGCCAAGCCATCTCTTCGCGCCGACGCTCCCTTGTGTTCATTCGGTTGCGAGGCGCTTCGGTAACAACATTGTGCATCCCCGCAGAGTTGTACCAGAGGAACAGTTTGACGTTTCGTTCAGCGGCATAGGCGACCAACGATTCGATGGCGCCGTGCGCCATGGTGTTCCAGTTCGCATCCACCAGGCTGAACGGCCAGCCCATCTCGGAGGCAAGGTCGATGAAACCACGCAGCGCCTCGGGGTTGGTTGGGCTGTGTGAGTTGGACCACCAACCCCATGACACCAACCCCGGAGTGATCCATGATGTGTCGGTCATCGTGGTGGTGGGGGCCATGAGAGCAACGATGTCGGAGTGAATGGCAACGCTGGGTTCGGCTCCGCAGATCGCAATCTTCCACGGCAGCGCCCATGGTCCAGCACCGCTGTCCTGGGGCTGTCCTCCCTCGCCCTCGTTGCCTGAAGGACGGGCCATGACATATTCGCCCGGGTCGATCCCGTTCATGAGGTGAGAGCCTTCGTTGCGCCCGTCAACACCAGTCTGTGCAAGCAGCGTCCAGCTCTCCCCCGCATGAAACAGCGCTGGGAAGGACCACCCTCCGGTGGCGGGAAATTCGGCACCAACTGGAAGCGATTCGAACACCGCCTCCGAGGCCGGGGTGTGCAGCCCAACCCGGTCATAGGCCTGAATGCAAGCCGTTCCTGCCGTATCAAAGACGAACGAGGTGTCGTCGCCAACAAGGGTCCAGGCTGACTCGGTGACGGTGCGGAATCGGTGCGCGGCGCCGTCATTGAAGACCGTGATATCAAGGGCCAACTGATCGCCCGTCCCGTTACTGACGAGCACCGTGACGTCGGTACTGTTGGCCGAAGCTGCGCGACGTTTCCCATGCGGAATTGCATACGAGCGCTGCGTCGACGCCGGCGCGGACACATCATCGACGGTCAGCTCGTCGGCAAACCGGGCCTCTTCAAATCGGATACCAATCGCCGAGGAACGGATGGCTTCGTGACCATCCCGAATCAGGGTCCATCGCAACGAACCGGTAGCGGTTTGTCCAAGTTTCAGCTGCAACTGGCCGTCTGGCGATGCAACGGTGACAACGTGGTCCATGAGTGACCCCTCCCTCGGATGAGCGCCCAGTATGACGACTCCCACAGGCGCCGCCAACCCCGCCAGGCCCTGCAGACGAGGGACGTTCTAGAAGAGGGAAGTCTGGATGGCGATTTCGTCCGAGGTGAAGTCGCCAAGTTGGACTTCCAGCCCGAAAAGTTTGCCGAGGTCGGCAACGAACACGTCGTTCGTTCCAGGTCGCCGCAGCGCTGCGCTGCGACCGACAAGTCCGTCGATCACGAGGTCGTGTGATCCCCGGCCGAGATGAAGCGGGTAGGTAATCAGTCCGGTCCACCGAGTGTCCTGAACCGCAGGGTTTTCCCAGCCGTCCTGGCGCGGATGCAGTCGGGCATCGGCGCGCTCATCGAGGAGACGATGCACCGACGTGGTGTGGGCTGCGAGCTTTGAGCGCAGTACCTCGTCGCCCATTGGTGAGGAGAGCCCGGACACCTTGCGTCCAGCCTGCACGGCCTGGGGAAGCTGGAGGTCCAGCGTGATCTGATCCTCAACCTCGCGAACCGCATAGCCATCGGTCGACAGCGCCACCTGAATTGCCATCCATGCGCCCTGTTCGAGCAGTCGCTTCTGGATGCGGGCACGAGTACTGGTTCCGATCTTCACGGACCCATCCCGAAACCCGGCCACATAGAGAAGGTTTTCCTGTTGAAGGTGCCGCCCCATCTCCGAACTGAGTCGCCGAGGCTGAGTGTGTGCGTGGTGAAGTTGAGAGGCGAAGATCGCTTCAGCGGACTGGCATCGTGCACAGGTCCTGCCCGGCTCGGTGAGTCGAGTGCGACAGTCCACGTATCCACTCCCCGGCTCATGACGGCCGACACACCAGCGCACGGGGTTCGCGCCAACCTGATAGTTCAGTTTCAGGCCTACCGGATCGATGAGTCTTGTGCTGTGGGATCCGTCTTCCCGGACACGCAACTGGGGCCTGTGCTCGTCCCAGTGCAGGGCGACCAGCGCCAGATTCTGCACGTCACTTTCCACCGTGGTGTCCATCACGCAAGAATCATCATGACGCTGACGCTGCGTCCTGCATCATCTGCCAAACCCGCTCCACGTGATGCCGTTCGGTCATTTCGGTACCAATGGAACAGCGAACCATCCAGGAATTGTCCAGCTTCGATGGCGAAAGGAAGGCCTCACCCGACGAATTGATGGCACGCACCCAACGCAGCGTGTGCGCCTCAAGGGCATCGCCGGACAGGGGCGTTCCATCTGCGGACACCGGCACGTGCCGAACACACACCGTCTGCAGCGTCACTGGGGCGACAAGCTCCCATCCCTCGACGGCGTCCACCTGCCCCTCCAGCCACCTGGCGTTCTGAAGGTCACGGCGAATGCGCTCCTGGATCGACTCGATGCCGTCCAGCCGTAGATGGAACCAGAGCTTGAGAGAGCGGAACCGACGGCCAAGCGGGATGCCCCAGTCTCGATACTGTGTGGCTTCGTCGCCAGTGGGGCTCTGCAGATAGCTGGGATTTGTCGCGAGTACACGCTGCAGAAGGTCGGTGTCGCGCACGTACAACAGCGACGTGTCGAGAATCGTGCCCATCCACTTGTGCGGGTTCCAAGAGACAGCATCTGCACCTTCGACACCGTCCCAGAGGTGACGCATCTCCGGCACCAGCATGGCCGTCCCGGCCATGGCCGCATCGACGTGAACCCACATGTCGTGCGGCGCCGCAATGCGCACCAGTTCACGAACCGGGTCAAAAGCAGTCACGCCGGTGGTGCCAACACCAGCCACTACTGCGGCCGGAACGGCACCGGTTGCGAGATCCGTCGTGATTGCCGCCTCAAGCGCATCAGGCACCATGGCCCGCGTCACAGGATCGGTGTCCACCATGCGGATGTTGTCCCAGCCGTAGCCGGCGAGCAGAGCAGCCTTCGCAATGGAAGAGTGGGCCTGATCGGTGGAGTAAACGGTGAGGGGCGCGTCGAGCGACTGCAAACCGCCGCGATTCTGCACCAGGTCGGTGGCGCGTTCACGCGCAACCAGGAGCGAGACCAGACATGCCGTGGATGCCGTGTCGTTGATGGACCCTGTCCACGCAGTAGAGAGTCCGACGAGCTGACGCATCCAATCAACCATCACCTCTTCAACCTCGGTCAGAGCTGGAGAGGACTCCCAGGAGATGCCGAGACTGCCGAGGCCAGACGAAGCGATATCGCCCAGAACCGACGACAGCGACGCGTTCGAAGGAAACCACCCGAAGTGCATGGGGTGCTGCACCGTTGTTATTCCGGACGCAGCAACGCTCTCCAGGTCGTGGAGCATCTGCGTTATGTCGGTGGTGTCCGTCGGCGGCGCGTCTGGTAACCGGCCTCGAATTTCGCCCACCTTGACAGGCGGCAACACGGGACGATCCTCTATCCCATCGCGATAGTCGGCAATCCAGTCAATCAGCTCATGCCCGGCGAGGCGAAACTCTTCTGGTGTCAACGGGAATGCCGATCCAGGAAGTCATATACCTCGACCATGTCCACGCCGGGAAACTTCGAGAAGGAGGGACGCTCGGCCGGTAATCCCGACAGCACATGACTGCGATCCTGTGCGGACGGCCATGCAGCGCCACGCCACCGCTGACGCTGGTTGGCATCAGGTTCACGGCAACAGGACGGATCTGGACAGCGCGAGACAGAGCGTCGATCGGTTTCACTACCCCGGAAATACTGCGCCTGGGCTGCGTCGGTCCCAACAGTTATGGCGTGAGCTGGACGGCGACCGGTCTCAACGTTCGTCACGCACCAGTAGTCACCTTCGCTCGTGCTGGTCCACTGGTAGAAGAGGTCGAAGCCGGCCTCGGAGTCGAAGGCCTGTCGGGTTCCCCAGTGTCGACACAGGCGCTGCCCCTCATAGGAACCATCAACTCCCGATGGCAGGGGCACGCCGTTGTTCTCGTACGCCTTCCACACCACGCCCTCTTCATCAGATCGAAGGAAGTGGAGCGTCAGGTCCAGGTGCTCGGTGGCGAGGTTCGTGAGACGATGCGCCGCCATTTCATAGGAGATATAGAACACTTCGCGCAGGTCTTCGACGCTGATGTCACGTCGAGAGTACGACTCTCTCAGGAACTTCACGGCTGGCCGCTCGGGAGCAAGCACAGCGGCGGCGAAGTAGTTCGACTCAACGCGATGACGCACATAGTCGGCGAAGCTGTCGCTGTCGCGGTGTCCAAGTACGAAGTGACCGAGCGTTTGCAAAATGATTGAACGAGCGTTGCGGGTGGTGACATCGTTTCGCTGCGGAATGTAGATCTTGCGAGCCCGCTGGTCTGTGACGGATCGAGCGGACGTCGGAATGTCCAGTACGCGTTCCACTTCGAAACCGTAGTGGGCCGCTATGTCTGCGAGGTTGCGTTCCGATATGGGACGTTCACCGTCGTATCCGACTGCGTCGAGCACCCGCTGGGCTTCCTGCTCAATCTCGCCGAAGTAGTTGTTGCGCTCGCGCATCGTCTCGCGCATCTCGTTGTTGGCCATGCGCTGCTCGTCACCCGGTCGCTTCGACGCGGCCGCATGACTCTGCTCCAAGGCGTCGTAGAGCCCGCTGATATGTTCGAGCACCGAGTCCGGGGTTCGAGCGGTGGCCTTGAACCGGGGCAGACCCAGATCCTCATAGAGCGGCTGGCGCTGCGCCTGCTCCACCGCAATTTCCAGCTCATCGCGGCGACTTGGCGGCGTGGCGTTGGTGAGATCTTCTGCGTTGCACCCGACCGCCTCCGCAATGGATTCGATAAGACTGGTGCGCGGGTCTTTGAGTCCGTTCTCCAGCTGCGAAAGATAGGAGGGCGCCCCATGGACCCGGGCCGCCAGATCATCGAGGGTCATCCCCGCGCGTTTGCGAAAGAAACGCACGCGTTTTCCGAGCACAGGTTGAGGCATGACTCAAAGATACGCACTTCTTTGCACTTCACCGAAGGCGCGTGAAGTTATTTCTTCCGAGACGGGGCCGTCCATTGTGTCGACGTCGTTTGCGGGAGCACCCCTGCAGCGGTGCGAAAACTGCACGCCTGGCCGCACCGCTTCAGGGGAGAGGTCAGGTCCGCGCCAGACTGGCCGGAACTGTCCAGACCCGGGACGGGTGAGACGCCCGTGTCGATGATCGCCAGGCGATGGGATGGCAGCAATGTCATAAACAGCTACATTTCTCAATGGAAACGACCGATGACACACCAAATGGGTGAATTGGACGGGGCTGTGACAAATGGATCAGGTCCGGGGGACCACGGTGATGGGATCTCTTCGGAAGACGGGCAATTGGTGACGAGCGCAGATGATCCGCGCGCACCGCGTGCAGTTCCGGGCTGGATGGCGGGCCACCAGCACACCCCGGTATGGATGCTCACCATCACCGTCGCGGTGGTCTCGGTGCTTCTCTGGACCCTCTTCGCTTTCGATCTCCGTGCTCCAAACGCCGAACTCTCGATCCCGTGGTGGATCATTGTGTTCGGATTCTTCGCAGTGGAGGCATTCGTCGTCAACCTGCATTTCCGCAGCGAAAGCGGCAGCTTCTCGATGCTGGAGATACCCCTTGTCTTCGGACTGATGTTCACCGAACCGGGCGAACTCTGGATTGCGATGATCATCGGCGGTACTTGTGGATTCGGGCTCGCCCGGCGACAGCGATTCCGCAGGCTTGCCTTCAACGTCGCCAACCTGTCAATGCACGGCGCTGTCGCTGTGCTGCTGTTTCACGCTTTCCTCGGCGACGCAGACACGCTGAGTCTGCGCGGTTGGCTCGCGTTGTTCGGCGCCACGGCAATCTCGGGGCTCTTGGAGATCAGCCTCATCAACATGGTGATCAGCATCACTGAGCGTCGATTCGTGCCCGCTCGGGCATTGAACATCACCGCATTCGGCAGCCTTGTTTCTCTGGCCAACACCGTGCAGGCACTCATAGCTGCGCTGATTGTGGTGGCCGAGCCGTGGGGCGGAATACTGCTCATCGGCTCCACCGGCGTACTTTTTGCTGCGTACCGGGCCTACGTCTCCGAGCGTGATCATCGCGAGCAGGTGGAGTTTCTCTACAACTCCACCCGGGCGCTGCGTGAAAGCAGCGAGTCCACCGCTGCCATATCCACCTTGTTGGAGGAGGCCACGTCCATGTTCCGGGCTGGCACTGCGGAACTCGTGCTCTTTTCTGTTCCAGACTCCGGCGAACCCGCTGCCCGGTTCATCCGTAGCGAGGGGGCCAGTGGTTCGCATGCAATCAGCGCCGACGAGGAACGCTTGATTATGCGGGTTGCTTCCCACGCCCGTGATGTGCAGCTGTGCATTGACGAGGAAGCGCCTGAGGTCCTGCAGGACTACCTTCACGAGAACGGCGTACGCGATGCCATGGTTGGAACCCTAAGTTCCGAGCAACGAGTGGTCGGACTCTTCTTCGTCGGCGATCGCCTCGGCAATGTCACGACATTCAATCACGAAGACCTGCGTCTGTTCGAGAACCTGATCGACCAAGCTGCTGTGGCACTTGAAAACGACCAGCTGGAGCACACCCTTGCCAAGCTTCGCGAGCTTGAGATGGAGTTGGCCTATCAGGCCCGCTACGACACGCTCACCGGTCTGGCAAATCGCTCGCTCTTCACCTCCCGAGTCGATGAGCATATGAATTTCAAACGCGACAGCGACGCACACATTTTGTACATTGATCTCGACGACTTCAAGCTCGTCAACGACACGCTCGGCCACGCATCCGGTGATGTGCTGCTCGCCGAAGTGGCAAATCGCATCCGCGATGCCGTGCGTCCCGGAGATCTTGCTGCTCGACTTGGCGGCGACGAATTCGCGATCATGCTCGTCTCCAGTTCGGACAGTGACCGCGTGGCTCATCGCATCATCGACTCGTTGATGGCCCCGTTCCTCATCGGTACCAATGAGGTTCGCATCGGCGCCAGCATTGGCATCGCTGTACGTTCTTCGGACGAGACAGCGTTGGATCTGTTGCACAAGGCAGACCTTGCGATGTACTCGGCGAAGGAGCGGGGCAGAGGCAGCGTCGCCAGCTTCACAGACAGCCTCGAGCACGACGTCGCCCGCCAACAGACACTCCAAACCGACCTTCGCCGGGCCATCTCTGAAGAGGAGTTTGACGTGCTGTACCAGCCGATCGTGCGCCTTGAAGACCTCGCCATCGTGGGCGCAGAGGCCCTGGTCCGTTGGCGACAGAAATCAGGTTCGCTTCTGGCGCCCGGCGAGTTCATCACCGAAGCCGAGCGATCCGGACTCATCACCTCAATTGACGCCCTGGTCCGCAAGACCGTGCTGAGTGAAGTTAATCAGTTGGTCGAGGCCGCGCCCGGCGACTTCTTCGCGTCCATCAACCTTTCGGCTCGACATCTGCACCAGACCGAGATTGTTGGAGAGCTGGCCCGTGACCTCTTGGCTGCTGGCGCCGCACCAGAGAGCATTGTGCTGGAAGTTACCGAGACTGCTTTTGCCCGAGATCATGAACTCGCAGCCGAGGTGCTTCGGGACATCCGCAGCCTCGGTGTGCGCATTGCGTTGGATGATTTCGGCACGGGCTACTCGTCGCTGAGCTACCTTCGCGATCTGCCGATCGACCTGTTGAAGATTGCTCAGCCATTCATAAACGACCTGGTCGAGATCGCAGACCCGACCTTCGTTGAAGCAATCACCAAGCTCAGCCACACACTCGGCCTTCAGGTTGTGGCCGAAGGCATCGAAACCGTGCCTGCGCTGACGGAACTTCAGGCGATGAACTGTGACCTTGGCCAGGGATACCACTTCTCGCGGCCGATGACCATGCAGGAACTCACAAAGCTCCTTGCGGATCAACGTCCGGACCTCGACCTTGTCGATGCGCCTGTTGAGGCCACCATCCACAGTCTGGGCGACAAATTCGGCTGAGCACCCGGGGCTCAGCGGCTGAAGGCTGGATCTTCGATATCGAGTGCGATCGTCAACAGCCAGCGCAACATCATGGCCGTCGCCCCCCAGACGGTGTCGCCTTCAAGCTCCATGAAGGTGATGGGCGCGGTTCTGCCATTCCTTGTCCACAGTTCCTCGCGCCATGCGGCGTCTGAAACCAGATTGCGAACCGGCTCCCACCGAATGCTCTCCACCTCATTGGGATTTGCGATCAGGTCCTCCGGCACATTCGGCACCGTGGCAACGAAGGGATGGACCATCGAACCACTGCCACCCGTAACAAAGCGATCAAGTTCACCAATCACCGTGACGGTGTCGGGATTGAGGTTGACTTCCTCGTTGGCCTCACGCAGCGCTGTCGCAAGGTAGCTCTGATCGACCTGATCTCGACGTCCTCCCGGAAAGCTGATCTCGCTTGTGTGATGGCGCATTGTTGCCGACCGACGGGTCAGCAGCACCACCGTTTCGCCTTCATGCTCGGCGAGGACGCAGAGTACAGCAGATGTGCGTCCCCGTACCTCTCGAAACATGGATGCTCGTTCGCCGAAATGACCGATCTTCGCGAGGCGAGCGGCGACAGCTTCGATACTGAAGACCCGGTCAGCTTCAGCCAGGTGAGCCCACGGAGCCGGACGCCCGAGCGTCCATGTGTCGGGTCGGGGAATGATCTGCGGACCGCCGAGGCCCCGCGACTCCGTGGTCAGGAGGCTTCGGCGAACGCCTTGATGAAAGCGTCCAGCCCGGTCTCGGTCATTTCTTTGAGTGCGATCTGCGGCGTGGACTTCGCCTTCTCCCACGAAGTCCACTGCGTCAGTAGGGCGGCGGCCATCTCGTTTTCATCGGCGACCAGATCAAGGACCACCGGGAGACCGGCGATCTTCAGGTCTGCCATGGTTCGACCCGGCAATTCGTCGCCCCCAGTCCACTTGCTCCAGGATTCGACGATGCCATCAGGATCCACGGGCGGACGCTCAAAGTCTTCAGTCACATCTGCAGGCTATCGGCGACGACGGCATCGCAGCCCAACCGACGTCGCCTGATCTTCCCGTCGACCAACAACGCTTGAAGAAAGAGCAGTGGGACCCCGAAGGCATCCCATCAGCCTCTGAGCGCAAGCGGTTTGGTGTCTCTCAAGCCGCAATCGGTCAGCGCCAACTCCATGACGGGCCGCTCAAATCCTCGGCCAGTTCCAGGCTCCCGGTCACATATGAAGGAGAGCGACAACGCATTCGCGATAGCCAGCCTTCACCGCACCCGCCAAGAAGACCGCAGCAACGATGGCCATCGACACTGGCCAGGGCGTGCCGCCCCAATCAAGAACCAGACCGCATGCGAAGGCGGCAGCGCTCACGAGAACCACACGGTGAACCTTGAAGCCGACGACACCAGCGAGTGTGGGAAGCCGACGCGTGACGGCCAGGATCGCTCCGGCGATCGCCACTTCTGTGACAAGCGTCGCGATGGCCGCTCCTGCGTATCCATAGTCAGGGATCAGTTGAAAGTTCAGGGCCAGGTTGAGAGCAAGACCGAGCGCCGCGACGACCGGATAGGCAACAAGACGACCGGCTGCAATCAACGTGGTGAAGGCAAGGGCGGTGGGGAACGCCGCCGCCTCTGCCAGAACAAGCAACTGGGATGCGCTTGCAGCGTCCGCGTAGACATCGGTGAAGAAGAATCTGACGATGTCCGACGCGAACAAGCCCATCTGCACGATGGCAAATCCCGCCGCAATCATGAGGATCTGACCGGCCCGGGCGAAGATCTGTCTGAAAGTGTCCAGATCCTCGTTCCACGCGCGCACCAGCGGCGCCAACAGGGCTGCGGACATGGCCATGGGAAGCGCATGGGACAGGTCCGCGAACTTGTATGCGACGCCGTAACTGCCGACATCGGCCAGCGTTGCAAGTTTTGACAACATGATCGTGTCCACTCGCCACACGGCCGTTTGAAGAATGAGACCAACCGAGAGTGGCAGCGCTTCCCGCATCATACGTTTCGCAAGTTCGGGGTCGAGCGACCACTGGATCTCGAGGAAATCGCGAGCTCGCCACGCACGCCACGGAAGCAGAAAGACATCTTTCAGGACTGCGGCGATCACAAACCACAACAAGGAGTCACCTCGCACCGCCAGAGCGACGACCAAACCCAGCTGCCCAAGTTGCGCGACGACGCTGCTGATCGCAACATGGTCCATCCGTTCCGCAGCTTGAAACGCAATGTTCAACGCTCCGATGACGGTGTTGAACACCAGAATTGTGCCGCCAATGACCGTGGCCTGCACGATTGCCCGGTCATACCCACCGAGAATGACGAACAGCACAACGCCGCAGTAGCCGACTACCCCGAGAACGGTACGAACAATCAGATACGTTCCTGCTGCTCGCGCTCGATCCGGTTTGCCGGGCAGCACTTCGGCCAGTGCGATTCGGCCAACCCCAAGGTCGGTGAGCACTGATGTCAGCGCCAGAAGCGAGAATACGAAACTAAACCGTCCCCAGTTTTCCGCACTCAACGATCGGACGATCAGTGTGGTGCCAGCCCATCCGAATGCCGCCATCACCAACCGAGAGAGGAGCAGCGTGGAGGTGTTCGCCAGCGGGGACCGCCGATCTGCGGAGGCCGTCGTCACATTCGAGCGATCAACGCGAGACACTGGGCAGAAACCGCGAGCGAGCCGAGTGCACGGCATCCACCCCGCGTGCGGCCATGCGACCAATGCTTTGATGCCCGGTTCGCCCGCCGGTGACAATTGCTGCGTCGTACGAGTGGTTCGCCCAGCGCCGCTTGTACTCATCATCCCCGAGTCCAAGGTCGAGGACTGCGATGTTGTGCTCCAGTGCGTGCGTGATGTTCTGGCGCATCATGAGGTGGCCGGGCGAAAAATCACGGGCATCGGGATGGTGACGACGGATGTACCCGTAGGCGCAGTTGTTCACGACAATCGTCACGTCAATGGCGATTGGGCGTTCGTCCACCCATGCCATGTGCAACACGGTGTGCTGTGATTCGAGGCTCGTTTCGATGGCCTCAAGCGACATTGACCGAAGCGAGCCGTCAAACATATGCATCTTTGGTGCGTGGCGTTCCGCCTCGTTGAACAGATAGTCGATGTCGGGCAGGTTCGTCCGGAACTCGTCGACAGTCGTCATCGTGTGAATACGAAGTTGGTGGCCGCCGGACTCCAGGTTTCGTTCGGCCGTACTCAACGTATGCCGGAGACGGCGCTTGGTCGACCCAGCGAGCAGCTTCGGCAGTTCGTCAATCTGAACGACAGGAACCATGGAACGGAGTTCCATAAACGGGTCCCACGCTTTCGATCTGCGCAGCGACCGCAAACCGAGGCCCCCAACGCGGTATTCGAGCAATTGCAGAGCAACCCTTTCAGGCGACGCCTCTGCCAACGTGTCCCAAACCGCGTCAGCGACCTTGTCTTCATCCACATCCGGTGCGATCAGCATCGAAGCGACTGTGCCGTACCCGTGGCCCAGCCAGCGCAGCAAATGAGCAATCTCGGCACCGGCTATCCGGTAGTCCCGCTGATACACCGGGAGCAGGCCGACCAGCCTTTCGTTCTTTCGGGCCGTGACGACGCGTAGTTCGCCGCTGCCATGCGTCTTCCACCATGGCAGCGAGTAGGCCGGAAGGCTGAACTGCGTGCATCCCGATACGTCGGCCAGTGCTGTCCACTCATCTGCGACCCGCTTCAGGTCGGTCATGGTGGTGAGCACGTCTGTGGAAATTTGGTTCTTCGTCATCGCACACTCACCATACGGCGCTGTGCGTAATTCTGGGGCACATGCGGCGCTGTGCGTAACTCTGGGGCAAGAGTGTTGCAGGGGCATGCGTGCGCTCTGGCGGGACCTCGCAAATCCTGGACTGCACCACACCAGAACCCAGCCTCACTTCACCTCATGAAACTGCGCAGTCTCACCAACTCAGCTTCCTCGACGGGTGACGACGGAGACAACACTGCGCAACAGCAATTTGATATCAGTCCAAAGGCTCCAACTCTCTATGTAGGCGTTGTCGTAACGCGTCCTGTCCTCGATTGATGTGTCCCCCCGGAGGCCCTGTACCTGAGCGAACCCCGTGAGTCCGGCTGGTACCCGGTGCCGGTGAGCGTATGAATCGATCTCTTCGGAGAACTGCCCGACAAAGTGGGGTCGCTCTGGACGGGGGCCCACGAGGCTCATGTCCCCTCGCAGTACGTTCCACAGCTGTGGCAACTCGTCGATGGACGAGGCACGAAGGAACCGACTGATCGGGCCAACCCGATTATCGTGCCTGATAGACCAGTTCGTCTGGGATTCGTGCTCGTCAACGGGTCTCATCGTCTGAAGTTTCAGGATGTTGAAACGTTGGCCATCGAGACCGACTCGCTCCTGACGAAACAACACCGACCGACCATTCTCCAAGATGCTGCCGAGAGCACCGAGCGCAAGGACGGGGGCGAAGACGAGCAATCCGGCAGCCGAAGCGACGACGTCGAACAGGCGCTTCATCCGCCAAGCGGTCCGGCGGTGACTCCCCCGTCGCAATCGCACCAGCGTTGTCGCATCGATGTGATCCACCTGGTGATGGTCCAGTGGCAACAGTTCAAAGAGACGGGGAACCACGAAGATCTCACAGGACATTCGGTCACACCCGCGCAACACGGGGACGAGTGACGCGTCATCGACCGTGCTGAAGGCGATGATGAGTACCGCTGCATCCACTCGGTTTATGAGTTGCATGATCCCGGCAGCCGAAGGACCAATCGGCGCTCCTCCACCACTCGACCCCGCAGGATCGTAGACAATGGGTACCAATCCGTACCTTGGCTCGGCCCTGATTGAGGCAGTGAGCTTGGCAGTGACGGCGCCTGTCCCGACAATGACCACCTGACGAGCGATGAGCCCTCGCCGCCGAGCGGCCACCACCACTATGATGGCCAGCGCACGACCAAGGATCACCGCGGCGCTGGCCAGGACTGTCGCAAGCAGCGCAGAACTCGGGGTCGTGCCGCTACGACCAGCGGCGAGAAACGACAGCGAACCGATTCCGATGACGGCGCCGAGCACCGCAACAGTTTCCGGAATCCAGTTGAGAGCCGAGTAGTTCAGGGACGGTTGGTACACACCGAGCGACGCGAACATGAAGATCGACGCACTTGCCACCACAGCGATCACCGACCAGGAAGCCGATACCGCCACCCCTGCAATGGTCAGACCAATGAGGTCAAACAGCACGAACAAAGGAGCACCGCTCCAAGGCATTACCCGGTTGGTCCTGCCGTGCATTACCCGGTTGGTCCTGCCGTCCTGTTGCATGGATTCAACCAGTGGCCGTTGGTTCGAGCGTGGTGCAGCGACATGCCGCAGCGGCGGCGGCGGCTCCCGTGTCACGACGTCGTTGGACGCAACGATCATGTTGTTAGTCATTTCGCCCTGTGTTTCTCTGCCAAAGGCAGATTCAGCTCTCACCCGAAGGTAAATTCAGCTCTCACTTTCTCTAGGGCCGCGGTCCTGGCAGAGAAATACGCACTGCAGAGGTTTACCCAAAGGTTGGTATGCCGAGCGAATAGCGAGCCAACACCACAACCGCAGAGGACACGCCGTGCAAGTCCCCAGCACTACAGCTGGCCACAACGACGCGGTGCCTGACGAGGCCACGGCTGGCCCACCGACGCACATGCGTACAGCTTCGCTGCTGCGACAGCCTGAGCGTGATGCGTTCCCGGGACCTGCAGAATCCTGGACTCGGCGCGAGAACGAAGAAGACCGGAGCCCGCAGGCCCCGGTCTTCCAAGAATTCTTCAGCCTTGCGGCCAGTGGTTTCCCCGCTCAAGAGAGCGAGGTGATGGGTTACATCATGCCGCCCATGCCACCCATGCCGCCCATGGGATCGCCACCGGGCATTCCGGCTGGCGCTTCCTCGGGCTTGTCAGCGATGAGCACTTCGGTGGTCAGCAGGAGGCTGGCGATGGAGGCTGCGTTCTGCAGCGCTGCACGCGTCACCTTGGCCGGGTCGATGACTCCGGCCTTGACAAGGTCCTGCATCTTGCCGGTGCGGGCGTTGAAGCCCTCCGTGCCCTTTGCGGACTCAACTTCCTTGACGATGACTGCACCTTCGTGACCGGCATTGCTCGCAATGAGTTTGGCCGGCGCAGCAAGAGCGTTGAAGACCGACTGTGCGCCGGTTGCTTCGTCGCCCTCAAGACCCTTGATGGCCTTGGCAACTGCGGGACGGGCCCGAAGCAGAGCGGTACCGCCACCGGCCACCACGCCTTCTTCGATTGCGGCGCGAGTGGCCGAGAGTGCATCTTCGATGCGGTGCTTCTTTTCCTTGAGTTCGACCTCAGTTGCGGCACCGACCTGCACAACGGCAACGCCGCCGGACAGCTTGGCAAGTCGCTCCTGGAGCTTCTCCCGATCCCAGTCGGAGTCGGTTGCGTCGATCTCGTTCTTGATCTGCTGGACTCGGCCGGCAACGTCAGCCTTCTTGCCGGCACCTTCGACGATGGTGGTGTCGTCCTTCGTGATGACGACCTTACGAGCGGTGCCCAACATGTCCATCGTGACGGCGTCGAGCTTGAGGCCGACTTCTTCGGCGATGACCTGACCACCGGTGAGGATGGCCATGTCCTGGAGCATTGCCTTGCGACGCTCGCCGAATCCGGGGGCCTTGAGAGCCACCGAGTTGAACGTGCCGCGGATCTTGTTCACCACGAGGGTGGCGAGGGCTTCACCCTCGACATCTTCGGCGATGATCAGCAGCGGCTTGCCGGCCTGCATGACCTTCTCGAGGATGGGGAGCAGTTCCTGAACGGAGCCGATCTTGCCCTGGTTGAAGAGGATGTACGGCTCGTTGAGAACCGCTTCCTGGCGCTCTGCATCGGTGACGAAGTACGGGGAAAGAAAGCCCTTGTCGAACTGCATGCCTTCGACGAAGTCGAGGTCCATGCCGAACGTGTTGGACTCTTCGACGGTCACCACGCCGTCCTTGCCGACCTTGTCGATGGCGTCGGCGATGGTGGCGCCGATGGTCTCATCGGCAGCAGAGATGCCAGCAACCTGGGCGATTTCGGACTTGCCCGAGATCTGCTTGGACTGCTTGGCAATGGAGTCGACCGCAGCAGCCACGGCTGTTTCGATGCCGCGCTTGAGACCCATGGGGTTGGCACCGGCGGCCACGTTGCGGAGGCCTTCCTGCACAAGCGCCTGGGCGAGCACAGTTGCGGTGGTGGTTCCGTCACCAGCAATGTCGTTGGTCTTGGTTGCGACCTCTTTGACGAGCTGGGCACCCATGTTCTCGTACGGGTCTTCGAGTTCGATTTCCCGAGCGATGGACACACCGTCGTTGGTGATGGTTGGGGCGCCGAACTTCTTGTCGAGAACGACGTTGCGACCCTTCGGGCCGAGCGTGACCTTGACGGCATCGGCGAGCTTGTTGACGCCAGCCTCGAGGCCGCGACGCGCCTCATCGTTGAACTTGAGAATTTTTGACATGTGAAAAGTCCTTTACTTGACGATCGCGAGCACGTCGCGAGCCGACAGGATCAGGAGGTCTTCGCCACCTGAGCTGATTTCGGTGCCGCCGTACTTGCTGTAGACGACCGTGTCGCCCTTGCTGACGTCCATGGCAATGACTTCACCGGTGCTGTCGGAGCGCTTGCCCGGACCAATGGCGAGAACTTCACCCTGCTGGGGCTTGTCCTGTGCGGTGTCGGGAATCACGAGGCCGCTCGCGGTCGTGGCTTCGGACTGGGCCGGACGAACAACGATCCGGTCCTCAAGTGGCTGAAGATTCATCGAATTTCTCTCCTGGTGGATGGCCCGGCGCTCAAGTGTCGAAAGCCGGGTTGATGATCGGTTTGATATACAGATGCCTGTGGGCCCGAAATGGACCACCCAAGGGTGCTAGCACTCTCGACAGGCGACTGCTAACTCTAGAGCCGCGCGGTTCCCTAAGCCAACTCGCAAGCCCAATCGCTACTCGTCAGCGACGTCGTCATCAATACGTGAAGCCGCGGACATGTGCCAGGCACCTGTCCGTTAGCGTTGCGAGATGGCGATTCAGTGGGTGAAGCTCGAACTTGACGTGATGGCGTTCGACTCTGATCCCTACGCCGGGTTGCTGAACGCGATCGAGGCGGACGGCATCGCGCTTTCCACACTGGCCGAACTCGGTCCCACCGAACGCAATCTCAGGCGAATGTTCGAGCTCAACGCCGAGTGTTCGGCCGATATCCCGGGTCGTGGCCCATTCCACACCTGGGAGGCCTACCAGCGGCTTCGGATCGACGTTCCGTCGTTCACTCCCGCCGGCGTGCTGATCGCCCATCGCGAGCTGACCGACGAATGGATTGGCATGGCGGGCATCTCGATGCATCCGGAGCGGGACTACCTGTTCAACGAGATGACGGGCGTGCGCCGCGCCGAGCGGCGACGGGGCCTTGCGACCGCCATGAAGGTCCGCAATCTCGGGTTCACGGAAGAAACCGGACGGTCCATTGTTCGCACCGTGCATCAGCCCGGCAACGACGCCATGATCAAACTCAACCGCCAACTCGGTTACACCAACGCAACCTGGCCGTACCCGTAACGGACATGTGCCAGGCACATGTCCGATACAGCACGAACGACCCTGCGTGCGAGCGAGCTTGCGGCGCAGCAACAAGAGGTTCTGCGGAGCAGGTTCTCGGGAGGAGCGCAGCGACGATGCGCAGCCTCAAGCTCGGAAGGGCTTCGGATCCGCCAGGATTCGAAACCGACGCGTGCCAACGCTTCCGAACGCAGTGAGGAACAATACTTACGGCGTGAGGAACTTGTGGATCAGGGGTTCGAAGTGTTCGAGGGGCGCGCTGACGTAGTCGGCGTCGAAGGCCGTCTGGTCGTACTTGTGGCAGAACTCTTCGGTGTATTCGAAGTACTGGTTGTCGCGGAACTTCTCGCGGGCATTGCCGTCCATGCCGATGTAGTCCCAGAAGTAATAGCCCTGGAACACGCCGTGTTGGGCAACCATGAAGTGGTTCGCCTCGGAGACGAAGGGCTTCAGGATCGTTGCGGCGATGTCTGGGTGGTTGAAGGGAGCGAGGATGTCGCCTACGTCGTGCAGCAGCGCGCACAACAGGTATTCCTCGTCGCGGCCATCGGCTTCCGCACGGGTGGCTGTCTGCAGGCAGTGCTCGAGGCGATTGACAGGAAAGCCGCCGTGGTCGTGTTCCAGCGCACGCATCATGTCCATGACGCGATCTGCGACGAGCGCCTGACTGACGTTGATGTGGGGAGTGATCTTCTGCCAGTCCTCGGCCGTTGATTCCTCGAAGCTCTTGAACGTCGGCGTTTCGATGCCAACGAGTTCCGCTGCGAGTTCTTCTGCTCGTGTTTGTGTCGGCTCTGTGGTTGTCACTGGATGTCCCCCGAAGAAAGTGGTTGCTTCATCGTAGTCCGCTTGCTCAGCCCCGTGATCTGGCCACCAGCTGAACCGTTGGTCCTGACGACATGGGCTGTCTGGGACCAGCGGTTCGGTCGTGGTCGCCGGCCTCAGACGTCGATGTGCGGGGTCATGAAAGCGATGGGGACGGTGATGTTGAGATCTTTGTGGCGCAGTGATGCGATTCGGCGGCCTTTCTGGACGGCGACTCGTGACTCGCTGCATCGGTCACCAAGGTATTCGACGGTCGTGTCCAAATCCTCAGCGACAAAGGCGAGACCCCAGAGAGAGGCTGGTCCCTCACCGCTCGCTTGTGCTGGGCCAACCAGTTCAAGAATGACGTCGCCCATCCAGAAGAACGTCTGCTCCATGGCCGTGCCCTTCATCTCGTACTCGCGAGTTCGGCGGGCCTCGAACCCGGTACCAGCAAGAGCAGCGCGGCTTCGATCCATGTCCGGCGACATCATGACGAGATGATCCCAACGAGCTACGCCATTCGGGTGCGGCGCGGTCTGGGCGGGTCGAGCGCTGCTCTCAAGAGTGAGTACGCCGTCGACCACGTCGGCTACCTCCCGGTCAAAGCCCCAGGCCGTGATGCCACGCTCGGGACCTGCTGAGCCTGTGAGCTCAATACTCACCTGACCGATTTGAACCCGATCGTCGGCCACCGTGAAACCAGCAGCCTCCCAGGCACGTGGATCGTCGCCCACCACGAGTCGAATCAGTTGCGCCGTTGTTGAAGCAGTCGTCATGGTCCAAGTGTTTCAGACGGGGTGGATGATCTCCGCCAGCCGCGTGACGCCATCAATGAGAGACGGTCCGGGTCGAACGATGAACCGGTCGGCGTCAATGGCGTGGGTGCGTCCGGTCCGCACCGCCGCCAGGTCGACAAGTTCGGGGCGGGCAAGAACCAGTTCGAGTTGTTCCTCCGCCTGCGCCTCGTCGAACCCGCACGGCCCAACGATGAGTATCTCCGCTTCGCTGGCAGCTACGTCGCCCCAGCTCATGGCCGAAGAGCGACCACCGGCATTGGCCAGAACAGGCTCACCGCCGGCTGCGACAATCTGATCCGGAATCCAGTGACCGGGCCCGTACGGCGGGTCGGGCCACTCCAGCAGCAGGACCTTCGGTCGGTGGCTCCGAACCACGGCACGGCTTGCGGCCAGTCGCTCGCGCAGCCGACCCAGTGCGACGAAGCCGGCCTCCGGCGCGCTGGCTTGTCGACCAATATGTTCGATGCCGTCCAGCACATCGTCAAGGGTCATCGGGTCGAAGCTGATCACGTCGGCGTCGCTACCCAGGCTGGCCAACGCGGCGTCAACCTCGCCTGCCGGCAACGCACACACCTGACACAGATCCTGGGTGATGACGAGGTCCGGGTTGAGCTCCTTGAACAGGTCGCGATCCAGCTCGTACAACTGTCGACCCTCCGCAATGGCGGCCGAGATGATTGCGTCGATGTCGGACGGAGATGCACCCGTGGGGATGATGGTGTCCGTCACCTTCGGCGGAAGCACCGCGCCTTCGGGGACATGACACTCATAGGTCACCCCAACGACCCGTTCTCCCAGGCCGAGAAACCAGAGGATGTCGGTGACAGCGGGAAGAAGAGAAACAATGGTCTGCTGCTCCACTGCATCCATATCCACATCCACGTTCATGGTCCTGCTCCTCGTGCGATAGGGACAGTGGCGACATCCGGAGTTGCAGCATGGACCCTTGGAACGCAGATACTCCGACGTCATCACAAAGAGGCCGGAGTCCGGGTCCATGTACCCCTGATCACCGCGAGCCACGGCGGCATCGTGCGCCGCCTGTCGGCGGGCCACAACACCGGCGGAAGGGTTCAGAGGGTTCAAGCGATCCAAGGCAGACTCATGCTCGGGTCTGCACCGAGGTCCATCGGCGATGCGCCGTCGGAGTTGTAACGCCACCAGCCTGCAGCGGCAATCATCGCTGCGTTGTCGGTACACATGGACCGACTCGGCAGGTAGGAGCGCAATCCGTCCTGCACGCACACGTCAAGCATGGACTCTCGCAGCGATGAGTTGGCAGCGACGCCACCCCCGAGACACAACGCTGTGGCCCCGTACTCCTGCGCCGCTCGTTGCGCCTTCTGCACAAGGACATCCACAACCGCGGCCTGGAACGAGGCGGCGACGTCTTCGGCGCTTACGTCGGGGTTCTTGCGAACATGGTTGACCACGGATGTCTTGAGGCCGCTGAATGAGAAGTCGTAACCGTCGTCCCTGCCCATGAGCGCACGAGGAAACCGGATGGCCTCTGGATTGCCGTCCATGGCCAGGCGATCGATAATCGGGCCGCCCGGGTAGCCCAGGTCGAGATAGCGGGCCACCTTGTCGAAGGCTTCTCCGGCGGCGTCGTCGATGGTGGAACCAAGCAGTCGGTACCGGCCGTGACCCTCCATGAGGACAAGCATGGTGTGACCGCCCGACACGAGCAGGATGACCAGCGGGAACTCAAGATCCGGCTCTTCGAGGAATGCCGCGTAGAGGTGACCTTCCATGTGGTTCACGCCTACAAATGGCACATCCCATACGAGGGCAAGGGCCTTGGCTGCGCTGACGCCCACAAGCAGGGAGCCAATGAGGCCGGGCCCGGCGGTGGCTGCGACCACGTCAATGCCCGACGAATCAAGGCCACCCTCGACGAGCGCCTGAGCGATAACCGGCGTCATCAGTTCGGTGTGGGCTCGGCTGGCGATCTCGGGAACGACGCCACCGAAGCGGGCGTGGATGTCCACCTGCGAACTGACGACAGAAGACAACACGACCTGCCCGTCACTCACGAGGGCGGCGGCCGTTTCATCACACGATGTTTCGATACCGAGCACGGTGAGGCTCCGGGTTTCGGCCCGGTCGGTGGTGCGGGGCTGAGTATCAGTCATGTGCGTGTCCTGAGTTGTTCGGGTCTGATTCTGAAGCCTGATCCAGGACAGCAATGGCGCTGGACTGGCGTTCGAGGCGAGCCGCGAAGTCGGCACTGGCAATGTCATGGGCGGTGAGAATGAGCGCATCCTCACGGTCCGGTTCGTAGTAGCGGGGTCGAACGCCAACGGGAGCGAAACCGAATGAGCTGTAGAGGCGCTGCGCCGCCCGATTACTGGCCCGGACTTCCAGTGTCAGCAGCGAAAGGTTCTGGGCCATACCGATCTGGCACAGGGCAAGAACGAGCCGGCGGGCGATGCCTCGGCGCTGGTGTACCGGGTCCACTGCAACCGTTGAGATGTGGCCCTCGTCACCGAGCACCATCACGGATGCGTGACCCATCACCCGGCCGTCTCCATGTCGGGCCACCAGGTGATGCCGATTGTCTTTGACGATGTCGTCAGCCAGCAGCGCAGCGGACCACGGACGGGCGTAAACCTGCGCGTCGATTGCCTGCACCGCTGCGATGTCTGCCTCGGCGAAGCGCTCGATGCGAACCTGCATGGCCATGCGCCTTCCAGCACCATCGGTGATGGTCAAGCGGAGTCCCTCGTCTTCCAGTTGATCTCGGCGTCCGGCTTGCGAAGGTAGAGCGGCTCGATGTCGGACGTCTGCACGAATTCTTCCCGCAGCGCGCGGGCGTGGGCCAGCTCCACAAGCGAGTCAGCCCGCGGATGGGACAGTCCCTTGTGGACGATCTCGACGCCCTTCGTCTGCTGAAACAGGTCGTTGTATCGGTGCGCACCGTCGCCGACCAGCAACACTTCTTCTCCTGCAGCCTGGATCTCATTGACAAGATCTTCGGGCTTCACCACGCGGTAGTCGTTCATGCGCTGCACGCCACCCGGCACCTGCCGGTATGAGGCCGTAAACAACTCACCTCGGCGGGCATCGATGGCGGTCACGATCAGCTTGTGAGAGAACCGCACCGGAAACGCGAGCAGGTCCAGACTTGAGACGCCGATCATCGGCACATTCAAGGCGTAGGCGGCCGACATTGCTGTGGCAATACCCACTCGCAGACCGGTGTAGAGCCCGGGTCCAATGTCGACTGCGACAACACTGATCTCGGAAAGCTCGATGCGGGCTTGGCGGCGGACAAAGTCAATCTGGGGTGCAAGAGTTTCGGCGTGACGACGTTCGCGCGATGAGTGCGCGGCGGCGAGAACGCCCTCGTGACCGCCTACGGCGCAGCCCACCAGCGCGGTGGCACTCTCGATCCCGAGAATCAGCATGCGGTCCACTCCTTCAATTCGCGGCGCAGGGTGTCCACCCGGGCCGCCCAGCGCGGGCCAACGCAACGAAGCCCGATGATGCGATCGTCGTCGCCGTCACCGAATGCAAGTGTCATCGACAGGTAGTCCGGCACAAGCGTTGAAGCAATCAGTTCACCCCACTCGATGAGCACGACGCCGCCACCCTCAGTGAGCTCGGAAAGCGCCAGGTCGGCTACCTCTCCAAGCCGCTCCAGACGGTAGACGTCAAGGTGGTGCATGAGCAGACGACCGTGATATTCACGAGCCAGGGTGAAGGTGGGGCTCGTGATTGGTTCCGTTACGCCCAGCGCTGCTCCGAAGGCCTTCGTGAACGTGGTCTTCCCCGCGCCGAGATCACCGGAGAGCAACACGACATCACCCGACTGGGCAAGGGAACCGAGAGCAGCACCTACCGCTCCGGTCTCATCGGCTGAGTGCGTTCGAATATCGACATCAGATGCGGGCTTCTGCACACCGACAGCGTATTGGGACAGACCCCCGGACCCCTCATGCATCCATGCCGCATGACGCGCATGGGTGTGGTCACTCTTCTGCGTCGGGAGCAAATACCCGATGCCCGGCCGCCACAAGCAAAGGGATCATCTTGAAAGAATAATATGCCTCTCATGCTGGCATATTCTGAACAGTCGCCGATCAACCAGTGATCTTGATGCTGGCTCTCACTGCGGGAGGGCCACGTTCCAAGGCTGCTGCCAAATGCTTTGCACTTCCACGTCATCGAGCAGCTGGGCAAAGTCAGGGTGGCGCGTCAGGGTGGCCGAATCACCAAACATCCAGAGCAACCGCCGCGCGCGGGTGACGGCCACCGTCAAACGCCGGCGATCCGCAACGAAGCCAAGTTCGCCGTCCTGGTTTGCACGCGTGAAGCTGATGAGAATCGCCTCGGCTTCTCGGCCCTGGAACGCATTGACTGTTGCCACTTCAACACCGTTGGACTGAGGCAGAGCGGCAAGTCGAGCCACCTGCGCCGAGTACGGCGCAATCACACCGATCTGATGAGGCGCAACACCCAGCGAAAGCAGGTGATCAAGCCCGGCTGCCACGAGCCGAACTTCGGCCATATTGAAGACCGACTGGCTCACCGGGTCACGTTCCTCCTCCGCCACACCTGTTGTATCCACGAACATAACCGGCGAGGCGTCCAGCAGATGCGAATCACCGACATGCCCAAGATCCGTGAGCAGATGCGTGGCGACGGTGTCGTGGGCGATGTAGCCCGGTCCGTATACCTCGCCCACCAGGCCCATGATCCGGCTGTTCATACGATGCTGTGTTTGGAGCATTGGCATCGGCACACCCAGATCGTCGAGACGGTCGAGGGTGCCTCGGGCCAACATGTTGCCCGGTTCCAGCACGACGGGCCCCAACTGGTGAGGATCGCCCGCAAGTACCATCCGCTGAACATGAGGCACGGCGGCCCAAAGGGCCGGTTCGATGGCCTGGGTCACCTCATCGACAACAGCAACGTCGGCTGGCGGCAGCCGCCCAGCCTGGCGGGCCAGCGACCCGAAGGTCGTGGCAATCACGTCAGCGCCTTCGAGGACCGCTGCCCGGGCAACGTCCTGGAGCTCCCGGCGCTGATCGAACAGCTGCCACTTCTCCCGGCCGTCGGGTGTACGACGGATGTCGCGGTCGATGGCCTTCAACGCAGCGGCCCACGGCCCATCCAGCACCTGCTTCTCAACCGACAGTTCACGCACGGGACCCGTCATCCGGTGCAGCGGGCCAACCCGGGCAACCTTCAGGCCCACTGCGGCAGCCCCAAGCGCCAGGTTGTCCACCGCGGCGTTCGACTCCGCCAACGCCCATCGGACGCCGACCAGACGCTGCAACAAGGCCACAAGCGTGCGGGTCTTTCCTGTTCCCGGCGGCCCATGGATGACGGCCAGGTTGGGTGCGTTCCAGGCGTGATTCGCAGCTGCAGCCTGCGACCCGTTCAGCTCCGGCCACTCCAGGTCTCGGAGCGGTTCAGCGGCAGCGGACCTGGCAGCATCGTCGGCGTCGCCGACACCGAACAGCAGTGCATCACGGAGCGCGCTCGGCGCCTCGTCCGCGCGCTCCAATGCCTTGCGGTACTCAACCCAGGTGGAAGCGTCGAACCCGGCGTTCACAACCGTTGCGTCGGCCACGTCGTCCCAATCGACTCGGTCGAAGGACAGTTCGGCAGCGTCTGGATCCCAGCCCTCGCACCGACCGTGATGCCCGTTCACAACTATTGAAGCACCGGCACTGATCCCCTCGTGCAGGACTGCGCGAACCATGACACGCAGCTCTCGTTTTCGGAACGCCGGAATCTGTTCGAGATGCACACCGCTCCAACTGACCCCCTGTTCCACCCGCTCGCGAAGCGGCAGCGCACTGAGGCGGGTCCACTCGGCCCGGGCGTACGCTTCCTCGCTCTTCAGTGCCTCACGCAGCGCGTCAAGGTGACGATGATGCAAGGTCATGAGTCATGAGATTGGTGCCGTGAGATGCGGCAGACGTTATCTGGTTAATTCGGGAGGCCGATGCGGGGGCGTGGCGTAATGTGGGGCGGTGGATCCACGCACAATTACACCGCTCTCAACGCCTCCAAACCTCACCGTGGTGATCCCCGGCTCGAAGAGCATCACCAACCGGGCGTTGCCCGCCGCGCTTCTGGCCAAGGGTCGCAGTGTGCTCGATGGCGTGCTCTGGTCTGACGACACCGAGGCAATGCTGGGCGTGATCGCTGCACTCGGCGCCACAGTGGAAGCCACGCCGGGCAACCCCCGCGTCATCATCGAAGGCGTCGGCAATGACCTCGCCCCGGGCCCATTGACTCTCGACGTCCGCATGTCGGGAACCACGGCCCGTTTCGCCACGCCGTTGGCAGCTCGCTCCGCGGGACCGTACACAATCGACGGATCTGAGCAGATGCGGGCGCGTCCTATGGCCAGCACTGCAAATGCGCTCCGCAGCCTCGGCGCTCTGGTCGATGGCGACACCCTTCCCATGACCGTCAGTCGTGGCATAGAAGGCGGCGCCGTCACCATCCCCGGCACCGTGAGCAGTCAGTTTGCATCCGGCCTCCTTCTCGCGGCCCCCGGGTTGCGTCACGGACTTGAACTCGCACTGATGGGCGATCCCGACACCGGCGAAGTCGTCTCGCGGCCCTACGTCGACATGACCGTCAAGGTGATGCGCGCCTTCGGCGCCGAAGTCAGCACTGCACCACATCGCTACATCGTGCCCAGCACAAGTCAGTACAAGCCCACCGACTACCTCATCGAACCAGACGCTTCCGCCGCGTCCTACTTCTTCGCGGCGGCCGCAGTCACCGGAGGGCGGGTTCGAATTGAGGGCCTCGGTTCACAAGCCATGCAGGGCGACGTCAAGTTCGTCGATGTGCTCGCACTGATGGGCGCCGACGTGCAGGTTGAAGCGGACGCAATCACGGTCACCGGCACCGGCACACTCCGGGGCGTGGACGTCGACATGCGAGACATCTCCGACACCGCTCAGACGCTTGCTGCCATCGCTCCGTTCGCCGAGGGTCCAACTCGCGTGACGGGCATCGACTTCATCCGCAACAAGGAAACCGACCGGGTGGCAGCTGTTGTCAACGAGATGAACCGTCTCGGCGTGGAGGCCACCGAGGATGAAGACGGCTTTACCATCCACCCCGGGCCCATCACGCCCGCGAACGTTGAGACGTATCACGACCACCGCATGGCCATGTCCTTTGCTGTCACGGGCCTGAAAACAGAAGGGGTCACCATCACCAACCCCTCCTGCGTCAACAAAACCTTTCCCGGCTTCTGGGACACCCTCGCGCTCCTCGGCTAGCGCGTCGAAGCCGAAGGTCTACGCGGGGCGATCACCGATGATGCTCGCTCGTTCCATAATGCGGACGGCGGGCCAGTAGTCGCTGGTTGCGTAGTGCTGCACAATGCGGTTGTCCCAGAACGCCACGGAGTGCGGCTGCCAACGGAAGCGGCACTGGTATTCGGGGTACTGAGCTCGTTTGGTCAGGAACCGGGTCAGTTCTATTGACTCGGCTTCGTCCATGTCCTTGATGTGGCTCGTGAAGTATGCGTTCACGTAGATCAGTTTGCGGCCGGTCTCAGGGTGCGTTCGCACCACTGGATGTTCCACGAGCGGGTACTGCTCCCGAGCCTCGGCAAGCTTGTCCTCGGGCACGCTCTTACCGAAGGCATGCATGAAGTCGTGCACGGCAATGAGGCCGTCGAGACGTTCCTTCATTGCCTCGTCGAGTCCCTCATAGGCCGCTGACATGTCGCAGAAGAGCGTGTCGCCTCCCGCCGATGGGACTTCAATGGCCCGAAGGATCGCGCCCATGGACGGAATCTCGCGCCAGGTCACGTCGTGGTGCCAGCCGTTCTCATAGCCACCTGTTTCGGCGCCCTTTTCAAAGCGAACAAGCTCGGGATGTGCTTCGTTGCCGGGAAGGAACGGGTGGACTTCGAGGTCACCGAACAGGCGGGCGAACGAGATGTGTTGCTCAGCGGTGAAGGGCTGATCGCGAAAGAAGATGACCTTGTAGGCCAACAGGGCCTTTCGGATCTCGGCCACCTGGTCTTCGGACAGCGCAGCCGTGATGTCGATGCCATGCAGGACGGCGCCACATGTGGAGCTGAGCCGTTCGGCAGTGAAGTGCTGCCATTGGAGCGCGTCGAGGCGCTCGCGCTCATCTCGCAGATGCTCCATGGGACCAATGTCAACGTCGAATCCTGGCAGATGGACCCGTCGGGCGTTGAGACCTGAGCCGGGAACCTTCTGCGACATCTCGGCATTGTTTGTGTCGTCGCCGTCCGACTCGACACCGTCTGCGTCAACGTTGATATGGTCCGCTCTGACTGCCTCGGCCACTTCGCCAGATTCCGGCTGCATGGAATGACCTTTCCGCTGTTGGCGTTGCAGCAAACGTAGCCGACCAAATGTGACCAACGTCACGCCAGTGCTGAACGCAGCGCTGTCGTTGCACCACACGCTTGCGAATTCGCGCGACTTTTTGTTCAGGAGGACGTCAGGAAAGAGATGCACAATGAATGACTTTGGAATCCCTGGAATTACACAAGCCGTCCCGTACGCGTCGGGTGGTTCTTCAGTCATCTACGAAGCATGGCAGGAAGACTTCGACCGTCGGGTAGCCGTCAAGGTTCTGCGAGGACCGGTTGCCGAGAAGACGCAACGCCGCTTTCAGCGTGAACGCCACGCCGCTGGTCGCCTTACCGGACACCCTGGAATTCTCGACGTGTACGCCGGCGGTGTCACCGACACGGGCGAGCTGTATCTGATTATGCCGTTCATTGAGGGCGGCAGCCTGCAGAGCGAAGTCAACCAGGCCGGCCCGTTTGCACTGCCCAAGGCCGTTAAGGACGTCATCGCCGTCGCCGAGGCACTTGAGTTTGCCCACCGCCAGGGTGTCATCCATCGCGACATCAAGCCGGCCAACATCCTGCGGGACAAGAGTGGGCAACCGCTTATCGCCGACTTCGGGATTGCGCGTCTTCTCGATGCTGATGTTGCCACGTCGACGGTCACTGCGAACACCCCGCTCTTCGCTGCTCCGGAGGTGATGTCGGACAATGCTGCGACAGTGTCTTCGGATGTGTACTCCCTTGGCGCTCTGCTTTACGCGCTCCTGGCCGGTCGGCCTGCGTTCAGTGGAACGGGCAACGACAACATTTGGACAATCATGGACCGCGTCCGCATGGACGAACCGGCCGCCATCGCCGGCGTACCTGTCCAGGTCATGGATGTGATCCGCAGCGCGATGGCAAAGACACCGGTTAATCGCCCGACGTCTGCCAGTCTGTTTGCCCAGTATCTGCGGTTTGCAATGCACGAGGCAACCCGCAACCCAGGGCCCGGCCAGATTCGTACTCGTCATCAGCTTGTTCTCCCGAGCGATACTCCTGACCGAAACCGTGTCAGTACACGCAGCGCTCCGGGATACGTTCCGACGCCGCAACTGGTCGACGCTCCACGGCCCGCACCTCGCCCGTCGCGACCCAAAATCACCGCACCTGCGCTCAGCGCCGCCGATTGGCGGGTACCGGCTGTGGCTGGCATGTTCGCCATCCTCCTGCTCGGAATTGGGGTGTGGGGTCTGGTCCCCCGCTTCGGAAATGACTCGGCTTCAGCCGATATCTCCACCGAGACAGAAATCAGTAGTCAGGCCCCGGTGGCAGCCGCAGCGACCGCCACGCCCATTCCTGAACCCACCACCACGCCAGTGCCAACCGCCGAGCCGACCGCGGTCTCACCCACCACGGCACCGCTGAAGATCACTGTTTCGACACCAACACCTGTCCCGGAGCCGACGGAGATTCCCGTCAACTTTCTCAGCGCAAATTTCGACGCAAAGGTGCCTGACGAATGGTCGACCCGCAAGAACAACGTTGACGTCGGCTACGGCTACCGGTCGGAGTTCCGCGCCGAATCGGGCAGTGACTTCCTCATTGTCGATACCACGCCGAAAGATCGGGCCGCCCCAGGCGTATCCATCGAGCAAAGCGCCTACTACGTGGCTGGCAACGTGAGCTCAGCCTCATCTGTCCAGTACGAGAAGATTGGCGACAAGGACGCCTGGTGGTTCAGTTTCACCGGGAACGACGGCAGTCAGAGGATCGACATTTTCTTCGAAGTTGACGGCGTGGGCTACGCAGTCATCGGCGGATCCTACGGCGACCCGGCTGGCGCCTTCGAGGCCGCCCGTGAATTCGTCCGCTCCGTCAACAACAGCTAGCCGGGTCACCGCATTCGGCGAAGCCGAACGTATGTCACCGCATTCGGCAAAGCCGAATGAGTGTCACCGCGCGTTGAGCAGGTGGTTGGCGGCCATTGTGAAGTAGCTGTCCATGTTGGTCCGGATGGCGGGGTCCAGGTTGTCGGACCCGTCGAGGGCAACCGTCATGTGATGAAGCCAGGTGTCGCGAGCTGCTTCGTCGATACGGAATGAGACGTGGCGCATGCGCAGCCGTGGGTGGCCGCGTTCACTGTTGTAGATGGGCGGACCACCCCAGTACTGCGCCAGGAACAGCGTCAGGTGACGCCGGGCGCTGGTCAGGTCATCAGGCGTGGGGTACATCATCAGCATTTCTGCGTCCCCTTGGACACTGTCGTAGAACCGATTGGCCAGCCCCTCGAAGAAGGGCATGCCACCCACAGCTTCAAACAGGGTCACCGGCTCGCCTTCAATCTTCTCTGTGACGTCCATGCGTAACCCCTCGTGCTTGAGTTGCCCGGGCTTCGTCGGCAACTGCGAACCGATCATCATTGATTGCTGCGAGCATGTCTGCAACCGACCCGGCTGCCTGCTGCGCATGGTCTCGGAGCACCGTGGTTGTCGTCATGTCTCCAAGGTACTCGCAGAAGGGTTCTGGTTACTCGCAGAAGGGTTCAGTGCACTTTGGTTCTCGGAACAAATACCTTCGAACGTGGTCATGTCCAATCCAACCCCAAGGCCCGTTCCGCCGACGCCCACACCTCTATTCGCCCCCATTCAGAACGATCTCGATTGAGCGCAATCTTCAGCCTCGATCGGACCGGATGGGCGAACATGCGAGACTGACGCAATGAACATCACGCAGATCTGGCGATTCCCTGTCAAGTCCATGCAGGGCGAAACACTCAGCACCGCGTCTGTCGACTACAACGGCATCGTCGGAGACCGCCATTGGTGTCTACGCGATGTCGCGTCCGGCCGGAATCTGACAGCCAGGCGCGAACCGGGCCTGTTGTTCGCAGCCGCAAAGGTCGTTGACCTCAATCCGTTTCGGGTCGAGATTTCCATCCCAGATGGTCCCACGATCCGAGGCGTCGGCACCGACGATGACGACCCCGCAATCAACGCGGCTCTGTCGTCATGGATTGGTCGACCCGTCGAGCTTCGCGTTGCCATCAGCGACGACGCGGGAACCTATGAGACGCAGGCAGACGAAACAGAGACCGGTGAATGGTTCACGTGGGAAGGTCCGCCCGGCTCGTACCACGACTCCACCAGGACCCGTGTCTCGCTCGTGTCCGCAGCAACAATGCGCGACTGGGATCCCCGCAGGTTTCGGATCAACGTGATCGTCGACGGCGACACCGAGAACGCGCTTGTTGGCCGCACAGTCCAGGCTGGCACTGTCACATTGGACGTGTTGAAACAGATCGACCGGTGTGTCATGACCACCCGACCTCAGCCGGGTGGTATCGAACGAGATCTGTCGGTGCTGAAAACTGTCGTTGCCGAGATGGGCAACATGCTCGGTATCGGCGCGGTGGTCACCGCGCCCGGCACGATGAACGTCGGCGACCCTCTCACTTGAGAATCCCAGTCACATGAGCAGCGCAGTGACCTGATCAGTCGGTCGCAAGCTCCACGAACTCAAACATTGACAAGGCAATCGCATGAATGGCGAACCCGAGCTGCGGCCATGTTTCCAGTTTGCCGTTGCGATGAATGTCCAGTGTGGGACGACGCAGATCAACGGCCTGTTCGTAGAGACGCTGCCCCTCGATCAGGTCGTTGGAGGTGCGGAAGAAATGGCGCATTGCGTCTTCCTGCGACATCTCGAGTTCTGACCTGACCTGCAAGCCAAGCATCTCGAACAAGCCGCCGAAGATGTCCACGAATGAACTCTCGCGCCGCGCGTCGAACGTCGCCATGGCGTCCGCCAGATCGCGGGTGGGTCCATCTCCCTTGTTCTGGATGGTGGCCAGGATGTTCAGGGAGAAGCCGGTCCAGGGCTCTACTGCGGCCGAGATGTGCTGGAAGTACGGGTCGATATTCATGAACATCGTCGCGAAACAATCGCGGCGGCCCGCAACCGTGCCGATATCGGCTCCAACCATCGACTCTTCGACCAGCTTCTTCAGCGGTTCAAGTCCGGCAATCCCGACGTCGGTCATGCAGTGCAGCAGCGTGTCCATCCGGAAATCCTGCACACTTGACCAGATGCGTTCATGCACTGAACCACGGGTCACCGTGACTCCATAATTTTCTCTCAGATGATCGAAGACTCGAACATAGGAAAGCGTTTCCACACTCAATGCAGGCGGAAGCTCGCGCAGAACTTCCACCGCTGCCTCAAGCACAATCTGCTTGAGTTCGGATCGCTGCCGTCGCACTGGCCGCGACCCAACTTTTTCGTCGGTAATCATTTCTCTCCCGCGAAACTTCAAGAGTCTCGCCCGCATCGCTGACTTGTATTTTAGCCGACCGGATCGATGGCCGCCGCCATAATCAATTCCACAACCTCTTCGCTCTGTACCTGATCGACCCAACCAACATTCGGCGGCTCAGCCGTCGGGCGCTCATCCACCACCGTAAGGCCGCGAGTAAGTTCACTCTCCGTCTCGACCGCAACATGGCGCATGGTGTGGCTGAAGAGATGCGGGTGTGTCACTGCGAGAACGGCAACCGGGTCGTGCATGGCCCCCGATCGGCTGCCGAAGATCCGTTCGTGGAAGTCGCCGTAGTAGCTCAGAAGGTCCGCTCCAAAGATGGCGGTAGGCGACCCGGACGCGCGAAGTGCATCCTCTTCCTGCCTGCCCATGAGCACCTGATGGGTGATATCCAGCGACAGTGCCCGGATGTTCGCCCCGCTGTTGAACACGATCCTTGCCGCGTGCGGGTCCGCCCAGATATTGAATTCTGCGCATGCCGTGACGTTTCCGCCGGTATTTGATGCACCCATGAGAACAATCTCGGGAACTCGCGCAGCAAAGCCCGGATCCTTCTGAATCGCCAGAGCGATGTTGGTCAGCGGGCCGACGGGCACAACAGTGACATCACCATCGGCGGTGATATCGAGGAGCGCCTCAACGGCGTCCTTCGATTCGATGGCCTTTGTGATCTCGGGAAGCACCGGCCCGTCAAGACCGCTGTCGCCGTGGACCTCTGCCGCGTCGCCGGGCTCGACCTCCAGCGGGCGTGCTGCGCCACGATAAACCGGGCACTCATCCATACCCGCCACCTGACTCACGATCAATGCATTGCGCGTCGTGAGGTCAATGTTGACGTTGCCGTTGACCGAGGTGATTGCCTCGACCTTCGCGTACCGGGACGCCGTGAAGATAGCGAATGCGTCATCAAGGCCAGGGTCGCAATCGAGCACAATGCGAGGCTTCGCGTGTGTCACTGTGCGTTTTCCTTCCACCACTCGTCGAGACGCGCCTCCGTATCTGAGAGACCCAACTCTGGTTCTGCCCGCTTGAGTTCCAGGAGGAACTTGAGCGCACGTCCGACCATAGGGCCTGGTTCGACGTCGAATCGACTCATCAGGGTCTGACCGTCAATGAGCGGCCGCTCGGCTTTGCGTCGATCGTCTTCTGCGAGCTGGGTAATGCGCTCCTCGATGTCGTCGATGTGGTGGTGCAGTTCCAGTCGTTTCCGGTTGTTGCGGGTGGTGCAGTCGCTTCGGACCAACTCGTTCAGGAGGCCCAGCAGGTGCCCGGCGTCGCGGGCGTATCGACGCACTGCGGAGTCGGACCAGCCATCGGCGTACCCTTTGAAGCGCCCTGACAGTCGGACGAGTTCGGTCACGTCGTCGACCACTTCCTCATCAAACTCAAGTGCGGTCAGGCGCTTCCGTGCCATCTTTGCTCCGACGGCCTCGTGGTGGCGGAACGTCACGCCGTGCTCATCAATGCGTCGCGTTTTCGGCTTGCCAATGTCGTGAAACAGCGCTGCCGTTCGCAGCCGCAGGTCAGCCCGAGTCTGAGACGTCACGGCAATTGTGTGTGCCAGGACGTCTTTGTGCTTGTGAATGGGGTCCTGTTCCAACTCCAACGCCGTCAGCTCCGGAAGGATCTGATCGGCGGTGCCGGTCTCGACGAGGTCCCACAGACCATCGGTTGGATCCTCTGCAAGGAGAACACGGGAAAGAAGGTCTCGGGCCTCGGTCGGTTTCACCTCGTAAGTGTGCCCGTCGGATCACCGTTCAGTGCATCCCATACAGGAGTTTCAACGCAGTTCCGGTTAGCCTGCGCTGCAATGAAGGCCCTCCAGTTTGAACGCAAAGAAGCCCGGTACGTGGCGGCCATGGTCGCTTCTCGACTCACCCCTGGAGCCGGAGCAGCGGTTGGGCCTCTCAGCCTCACCGAGATGGAACCTCCAGCACTCCCCAACGATGACTGGCGCCGCATCTCGCCAATTCTCTCGGGAATTTGCGGATCTGACCTGCACACAATTGCGGGGCACACGTCCCGATACTTCGAGCCGTTGGTCTCCTTTCCGTTCGTGCTGGGTCACGAAGTGGTGGGCCGTACCGAGGATGGAGAACGTGTTGTTCTTGACGCTGTTCTCGGGCACGCTGCGCGCGGTGCCACTCTGCCCTTCGAGGGAGCCGCTCCGGGAGACGGCACCGATTACAGCCATCTGATTGGCGGTCCCATCGCTGCTGGTCTGCAGTGCGGTAGCTGCGAGAGCACCGGAGGCGGCTGGTCCGAGTCGATGATCGCCCATGTCAGCCAGATTCACTCGGTGCCCGAAGACCTGTCAGACGAAGCTGCAGTGATGGTTGAACCAGCAGCCAGCGGAGTTCACGCTGCACTGAAGGCCTGTGCCGGGATGCCTGACGGGGCGACTGTCGTCGTGCTCGGTGCCGGCACCATCGGACTGTGCAGCGTCGCCGCGCTGCGCCACAACAGTTCGACCGCCCAGATCATCGCCACGGCCAAGCACCCCGAGCAGAAACGCTTCGCTTCCCAGGTTGGTGCCGACGTCGTGGTTGAGCCCGGTGAGATTCGCCGAGCCGTGCGACGCGCCACGCATTCCCAGATGATCGGCACGGTCCTTGCCGGCGGAGCCGACATGGTGATCGACGCAGTCGGCACCGCCGACTCGCTTGCCGATGCTCTTGCGGTTGTTCGCCCTCGGGGCAGGGTGGTGCTGTGCGGCATGCCTGGCACTGTCAAGATCGACCTTGCTCCCCTGTGGCATCGCGAGGTGGAACTCGTGGGGTGCTACACGTACGGCACCGAGCAGATTGAAGATGGCACACGATCTCACACCTTCGACCTTGCGTTCGACCTTGTTCGCAGCGCTGACCTCGGGCGCATGGTGAGCGCCACCTACCCCCTGGCCGATTACCAGGACGCCATTCGCCACGCCGCCGAAGCTGGACGGCGCGGAGCAATCAAGATTGCCTTCGACCTGCGCTGAGACCCGCAGTGTCCATTGCGTTCGCCGAAGGCGGAGGCGTGGCATTGCGGTAGCCGGAGGCGTGGCAGTCTGGGTGGGTGCCTGACACTTTCACGATCTACCCCGCTCGCCGCATCATCACGATGGACCCTACGCATCCTGATGTGGATGCGGTGGCCGTCGCCGGAGACCGCATTCTCGGTGTCGGCACAGTTGAGGAGTTGGCCGGGTGGGGTGAGCACATTGTTGACCACTGCTTCGCCGACAAGGTCCTGACGCCCGGCTTCATCGAGGCGCACAGCCATGTGATGGCGGGTGGCATGTGGGAGATGCCCTACGTGGGCTTTTTCGACCGGCGAGGTGCCGACAACAAATTGTGGAAGGGATGCCAAACGCTCGATGCGGTGATCGAGCGCCTTATCGAAGTGGAAAGGGAGATGACCGACCCCGGCGAGACGCTGTTGGCGTGGGGTCTCGACCCGATCTACTTCCAGGACGAACGGTTGCTCGCCAGGCATTTGGATCGGGTCAGCGAGACTCGACCGATCTTTGTGTTCCACGCCAGCAGTCACTTGGCAACGGTCAACACAGCCCTGTTGAACGATCAGGAAATAACCGCCTCGAATCCAACCCCCGGCATCTCTCTTGACGAACACGGCGAACCGGACGGCGAACTGCAGGAACCTCCTGCGATCCGTTTGGCAGGCAGGCATGCACTGCGCCTGTTCAGCCTCCTACGCACCGAGGCCTCTCTCTGGAACTACGCAACCGAAGCGCGCAACGCGGGGGCGACGCTGATCACCGATCTCGGCACCAGTCAGCTGGCTGACCCCGGGCAGGTGGAACGCTGGAAGAACCTCACCGATGATGCGTCGTATCCGGTGCGCGTCATGGTTGCGGTGTCCACCATGTCCGGCGGGCCTGATGATCCGGAGTTCCTCGCGCAGTTGGGCGTGGACATTCAGGAACAGGCAACAGCCAAGCTTCGTTTCGGCATCGTGAAGCTGATCCTCGACGGTTCCAACCAGGGGTTCACCGGTCGCATCAGTTGGCCGCACTACTTCAAACCTCCTGAGGGGCACCCGGGCAACGGGCTGTGGCTACTTGCTCCGGAACAGCTGGCGGACATTCTTGAGCCCTACCACCGGGCCGGCCTGACTGTTCATGTGCATTGCAATGGTGATGAGGCAACCGAGGTGCTTCTTGACGCAGTGGAGACGGTGCTTGAGCGGCATCCCCGGTGGGATCATCGCCACACGGTGCAGCACTGCCAGACCTCGTCGAAGGCGCAGTACAAGCGCATGTCGGCGCTTGGCATGTGCGCAAACATTTTCTCCAATCACACGTTCTATTGGGGCGATCAGCATCGCGACATCGTCTTCGGCCCGGACCGTGCTGCGAGCATGAACGCATGCGCGACGGCGCTGCGGGAGCGTGTGCCTTTCTCCATTCACAGCGACGCGCCGGTCACCCCCATGGGTCAACTTCATACGATGTGGTGTGCGGTGAACCGGTTGACGGCCAGTGGACAGGTCCTCGGCCCGAACGAACGCATCTCTGTTGAAGACGCTCTCCACTCCGTGACGCTCGGCGCCGCGTGGCAGCTGAAACTCGACCATGACATTGGCAGCATCGAGGCAGGAAAGCTCGCCGACTTCGCGGTGCTGGACGAAGACCCCTTCGAAGTGGATCCGGTGAAGCTCAAAGACATCGGCGTATGGGGCACCGTGCTTGGCGGCATCCCGATGCCCGCCGATTCGCCCTCCTGACATGTCGTCGCCGGGATGAGCCGTTCGCGCACGCAGGTCACCGTCATTGGTGGCTACCTCGGAGCTGGCAAGACCACGCTGGTCAACCACCTGCTCCGAACCGCCGAAGAACGTATTGCGGTGCTGGTGAACGACTTCGGCGACATCAACATCGACCTGGACCTGATCGAGTCCGCAACTGACGACACGCTCGAACTCTCCAACGGCTGCATCTGCTGTTCCATGGTCGACGGGTTTAGTGAAGCGCTCGATCGGATAACTGCTCTTGACCCGCCGCCGGACCGGTTGGTGGTCGAGGCGAGTGGGGTGGCCGATCCAACAACAGTGGCTGCGTACGGCCACGGGCCGGGACTGCGTCTTGATGCGGTGATCGTGCTCGTCGACGCCGAAACTGTGTGTGCGACCATCGATGACAAGTACGTCGGTCAGACGGTGCGTCAGCAACTTGGTGCTGCTGAGGTGCTGGTCCTCAACAAGGCAGACCTCGTGTCCCCGCAGGAGTTGGAAGAGACCACAGAGTGGTTGAGCGACACCTTCCCTCACGCATTCGTGCTGACGACCACGGAGAGTCGCGTTGCTCCGGAGGTGCTGTTTGGCAGACCGTCGACACAATCATTCGGTGCTGTCGGGCACGTGCATCACCACCCGGAACGAACCTTCACCACGCGCAACATCGAAGCGGGGCCGGTTTCGCGCCAGTGGGTGGAGTCGTTGATGACTGAGCTCGACGCAGACACGACCGTGCGATGCAAAGGCCTCGTCCAGCTGGACGAAGATGCAACGCGTCCATTCATCCTGCAACGCGTGGGCCGACGTTGGTCACTTCGTCGCAGTCCCTCGGATTGGCCTGGCACCCCAGCGACTCGTCTCGTTGTCATTGAAGTCAGCGCCGAGGCCGAGGGTACCTGAGACAACGACGCCCTGGTTGAGCCGCTCGCTGAGGATCGACTACCGCTGATTGAGGTGCTCGCGGATAGCAGCGATATGTGGAGCCATGATGCCGCAGCACCCGCCCACGATGGTCGCCCCGGCGGTGACCCAGCCGTCGACGAACGCAAGATAGCCCTGCGGGTCCAGGTCTTCGCGATGGCCCAGGACGACTTCATTGGCGGCGTAGACCTCCGGCTTCGGTTCGAAGGCATTGCTGTAGCCGCCAACCGGCACGCCGTCAGCAAGTTCGACGGCTCGAGGGATGGCTGCAGCAAGGATTTCCGGTTGGCTGCAGTTGAACAGGACCGCTTCCGCTCCGCCGGAGACGGCCGCAGCGATTGCGGTGGCCAGCGTCTCCCCGGAGCGAATCACCGGGTCTGCAAGAGAGTCATCATCGAGCGTGTACGAAACCCACACCGGCAGATTATGTGGCAGCGCAGCTTGCAGTGAATGGGTGGCTTCCCGGGTGGACGACTGGGTCTCACAGATGAAGAAGTCCACATCGGGGGCAAGCGCATCAACAATGAGCTTCAGATGTGCCGGCGCCGTTGTCGGGTTGAACAGATCAGGCTCGTAGCTTCCGTACAGCGGCGGGATGGATCCTGCGACTCGTGCGCCCGACCCAGCCGAATTGCGAGCCAACGATGCAGCAAGCGCTGTCAGCCGCACACCGTCGGATGCGAAGCGTTCGCCAATGTGGAACGGCACCACTGCGTAGTTGTTGGTGGTGATGACGTCAGCGCCCGCAGCGATGAACTGATCATGAGCCTGGGTGACGTATTCGGGTCCTTCCATCAGCGAGAGTGCTGACCATTCCGGCTGGCGAAACGGTGCGCCATTTGCCTGGAGGGTCTTACCCATCCCACCGTCCAGAAGTGTGATTGTCATGGTCGTGCAGAGTAGCGGTACCCAGCAGCGACTACGCCGAGCGAACGCGGTTGATGTGCCTCTGCATGTAATCGACAGCTTCGGCTACGTGTCCATAGCCGAGCCACTGGTCGAACTGCGAGACTACGCCCGGCAGGGCATCGGCCATCAACTGAGCGGTCTCGTCGATGGTCTCCTCCGCCTGTCGTTTGGGAATTCCCCAGGTTCTCGCCTCGGCCAACAGCGACTCTCGCCCCACATAGAAAAGGCGGTCTTTACCGCCGATCTCCATAGCAACTCGGTGACCGCCGGTCTCGGGCTTTGGAAGGAAGGCCGTCGTATTGGCTACGTCATACGCGGGCGAAAGCTGAAGAGCACCATCACGGATCAGAAGACCATAGTTACAGCCGTGCGCGTCGCTGTTCCCCACAGCGACGGTTGCTGTGACCTGCCGCAAGAGTTGCAGCAGGTCGGTTTCAGGATCGTCCGAATGACTCACCAGCGTCTCGGCCAGTTGCTGGTACGACGGACCGTTCGAGCGCTGATACTTGTTCGACGGCGCCAGCCCCATGGCCTGGCACAGGTGCTCCTGGTGAACTCGCTTCATCACCCCGCCGCTGTCGAGTTGACGGTCGAATCGGGTAACTACCAGCACTGGCCGTCCGGCAACTTCGATCAGCTCGGTTGTCGCTGTTCTCACCGCTGACTCCCGCAGCGTGGCCATGGCAATCGCCTCCGAGACGACCAACCCCTGATGGGCTGCACGTTCCGGGTCCGGCTTGTAGATATGGGTGGAGGGTACGTTGAGTTGCGGGCGCAGGAGACGGTCTCCGCGGTGCGTGACCAGCAGCTTCGCTTGGAAACCACCGACCGACAGCTGGCCCTCCTCGTCGCCGGTGATGGGAAAGGACGGGAGTTGGCTGATCGCCTCAGCGAGGTCGATCTCCTCGGACGGCGACTGCGATTTCATGTCTGGCGTCTCACCTGCTGCAAGAAACACGATGGCCCCAGCGCAATCGTGGCCATATCGTTTCAGGAATGAGTAGGTATCGCCGCGTTGTATCTGTTCACGCTCTTCCAGCTGAGTGAGAGCCGCGCCCTCTGGCAGCAGGCCCGACAGCCAATTGTCAACGGTGGTTGCAGATTTCGTCGGCGGTTCGTGCGACACAGGCAGGCTGGCGGACAAACAGATCGCCCCGTGCGGGTGCGTGTCCTTGATCTCTGAGGTGTAGCGAATTCCGTTCGTTCCGTTTGTCCGGGTTGGATCGTGGATGAGGTCGCCAACATGACTGTCGCCGATCCAGATGGAGAGCGCTTCGCCTTTGGGGCCACTCATTTAGTTGAGCTCTCAGCGGCGACCTGCCTGGGGACAAGAACGAGGTCGAAGCCGCTGAAGCGAACAAAACGCACCAGCCGATCAAGTTGTTTGGAGGTGCCCGATTCGAGATTCAAAATGGTCTGACGACTGCAGCCCAACCTTTCGCCCATGTCGGCCTGACTCATTCCCCTGGTGCCCCTGATCAGTTTCAGTGCTGCAGCCATGGCCGCACCGGACCGCACCTGAATTCCACTCGCCCCGAGATCCCCGGTGTCGCTTTTTTTGGACATGGTCCCAGAATACTCGTCATGTTTGCTTTTTTCAACATTTGGTGACTAGAGCTTGAATGTACACAAAATCAGACAACCAGTACCGTCGAATTGCACACGGATGGACCCAAGCCTGCGGCGGCCACATCAGCCCGAGGTGAGCGCGACGTCGACAAAACGACAAAAGCCAGCCCGAAGGCTGGCGACCTGTAGGTCTTGTCGACGAAAGAATGAGCGCGTAGCTGCTTCTCTTCCTTGAAACGCTGGTCTTACTTCTCTTCTTTGAAGATGACGTGCTTACGAGCCTTGGGATCGTACTTCTTGAGTTCGATGCGCTCGCGGTCGTTGACCTTGTTCTTGGTGGTCACGTACTGGTACCCGGTACCGGCCGTGCTCTTGAGCTTAATGATGGGTCGCTTGTCAGAACCTGCTGGCATCAGACCTTCACTCCTCGACGGCGCATGTCTGCGAGAACCGCCTCAATGCCCTTCTTGTTGATCGTCTTCAAACCCTTGGCACTGACGGTGAGCTTCACCCAGCGGTTTTCGGACGGCACAAAGAAGCGCTGCGTCTGGATATTCGGATCCCACCGACGGCGGGTTTTGCGTACTGAGTGCGAGACGTTGTTGCCGAAGCTTGGCTTCCGCCCCGTCACTTGACAGACCTTGGACATAGACGGACAAGGCTACAGGGACTGCAGCCATCACCAACCCGCTCACGACAGACGACCCAGGGGAACCGGGCGACGCCGGGGCAAGTCGACGGTGAGCACGAACGCTGCACCTTTGTGAGCCCGAGCTGCGGGAGGGAATCGAACGGCGCGGCAGGAACTAACCTCTGGATACCACGCGGGTCCGTGAAAGGGCTCCGCGGGAAATGGGAAGGAGTCGGTCGTGAAACTTGGGTTGATGTGGGGATACTGGGGTGCGCAGCCGCCGCAGAATATGGTGGAGATCACGCAGGAAGCCGAGAAAGTGGGCTTCGATGCGGTGTGGACGGCGGAGTCGTGGGGTTCGGATGTTTTTACCCCCCTCGCCTATCTGGCGGCGCTGACAACGCGTATCAAGTTGGGCACGGCGATTGTGCAGATGGCTGCTCGAACGCCAACAGCAACGGCCATGCAGGCCATCACGCTCGACCACTTGTCGAATGGGCGACTCATGCTTGGCCTCGGGGTGTCCGGTCCTCAGGTTGTGGAGGGTTGGTATGGCCAGCCGTCGAATCGGCCGTTGGCCCGTACCCGTGAGTATGTGGAGATCCTGCGTCGGGTGTTTGCCCGAGAGGAGCGTCTCGATTTCCAGGGCGAGTTCTACCAGCACCCGTACTCCGGTGACGGAAGTCAGGGCATGGGCAAACCACTCAAGGCCATCACCCATCCGTTGCGCAGCGACATCCCGATCTACATCGGTGCTGAGGGACCGAAGAACGTCACGCAGACCGCCGAGATTGCAGATGGCTGGCTCCCCCTCTACTACTCCCCTTACCGCCAGGACGTCTATGCCAGCCAACTCGTTGACGCGAAGGACGACTTCGAGACCGTCGCACTCGTGACCCTGAAGATCTGCGACGACGTAGACGAGGGGCTGATGTCCATTCGTCAGATGCTTGCGTTCTACGTGGGTGGCATGGGAGCGAAGGGGCAGAACTACCACACGAAGCTGGCTGCCCGCATGGGCCTCGGCGATACAGCGCTTGAGATACAGGACCTGTTCATGTCCGGCAAGCGCGAGGAAGCCGTCATGGCTGTGCCGAAGGACTTCGCCGATGAGATCAGCCTCGTTGGCCCGGCCGGTCGCATCAAAGAGAAGCTGGCCGACTGGGAGAACAGTCCGGTGACAGCCATCAACATTGCTCCCCGCGGTGTCGAAGAGATCCGCCAGGCCGCCAAGATTTTCGGACTCTGAAACTGATTCGGCTGAGCTTTTGGGTATGGCCAGCGTGCTCAGCTTTTGGGTATGACCTCGTAGCCGGGTTCTTCGGGTTCGTCGTCGGTCATCTCTGCGGGGAAACCAGGGTGCAGAATTTCGAGTCCCGTGCGGTCCTCCAGGCGACGGATGATGTTCGGACTCAGTTCGCGCGGGCCGTACTTTTCGATGCCGTCGTTGAAGATGTCGATGAGCACGGGTGACACCTCGAGCTCCACTCCGTTGCGATCGGCGATCTCCTGGAAGAGGCCGATGTCCTTGGCCACGAGGTCCATGGTGAAGCTGATGTCGCGACTTCCGTTGAGCGTGACCTGGCTCTCTGTCTCGTGGACGAACGAGTTACCTGAGGAGATGCGAATCGCCTCGTACGTGGTGCCCAGGTCAAGACCGGCTGCTTTCATGGTGACCATCGCCTCGGCCAGCGTGATGAGGTTGGCCGTGGCGAGGTAGTTCGTCATCACCTTGAGCGTGGACGCGGAGCCCAGCTCGCCCGTGTGCAGGATCCGCCGGCCCAGCGACGTGAGAATGGGTAGCGCCCGTTCAAAGGTTGAGCGCTCGCAGCCGGCGAAGATGGCGATGTTGCCGGTTGCGGCCCGATGACAGCCACCGGAAACCGGACAGTCGATTGGCTCGCCTCCGAGCTCGACAACCTTCGCTCCGAGGCGGCGAACCTCGGCCTCATCGGTGGTGCTCATCTCGGCCCAGATCTGACCCGGCTTCATAGCGGAGAGGATGCCATCCTCTCCCTCCATGACTGCCGCGCAGATGGTTGGGCTGGGCAGGCAGGTGATGATCATCTCCACCTGGCGAACCATGTCCGCCGGCGATTCAGCCCATCCCGCTCCCTGGTCGAGAAACGGCTGAGCCACGCTCTTGTCCAGATCCCGAACAATCACGTCGTGTCCGTTGCGGATCAGACTGCCGGCCAACTTGGCACCGACATTGCCGAGTCCAATGAATCCGATCTTCATGCGCTTTCTCCCCTGATGCGATGCCCAGTCTCCCCGAGGCGAGCGACAGTATTCCACTACGGTGATCTCAGCGCCACCGCGGTAACCGAAGAAGGTGACATGGACGAGAACGACCTGCCGCTGATCGTGCCTCCCGCCAACCGGCCGGGCGTGGACGCCGAAGACATCAGCGGCGAAACCGCGGAGCGGATGACGCCGACGGAACCTGCGCCACGACAAATCGCTGTGTACAACCGCTTCATGCAGTCCGCAGTTGCCATCTGGGTGGTTTCGCTTGCCGTGATCAGTGTGGCGGTGGCCGCTCTCGGCTTCCCAGATGATGTCGGAGACCCAGGCGATGGTGCTGGCGACTTCATCGCCGTCATGGGCATCGTTGGCGTGCTGCTGCTGCTTCCAGCTGCGCTCGCCTATGGCGCCTGGTCTCGTTGGAGGCCCAGAAGCTCGTTCGTTCGGGCCATTGCGCATATCGCTCAGTTTGTCTACCTGGGGTTCCTGGCCATCCTCATGATTGTGACCTGGGAGGACAACGCCACCGAAGGCATCTCTGCAACCACCTGGTTGCTGGGGGCGATGGCTCTCGGCTTTGCCGCGCAGAAGACCATTGCGCCGCGTGCGCCGGGCACGCCCGACGTGGTCCAGCTGCAGGATTCGTGACCGTCCAATTCTTTCTGCGCTCCGCAGGGATGGCGATACGCTCATGAGTCCAGCCCACGTAGCTCAGTCGGATAGAGCAGGGACCTCCTAAGTCCAAGGCCGGCGGTTCGATTCCGTCCGTGGGCGCTACGCAGAATCGTTGGTATGGCAACGGTTCCTACCTCATCAAGCGCTCTGCCGCAGTGGATCCCATCAGCCAAATGGCGCGAATATGGCACAACCGAACTGAGACGCTCAAGTGGACAGTTGCTTCCGCAGTTACGATACGCCCGCGCGTTAATTTGTCGGTATGGCAGCCCCACAGGTAGACGCGTTTCTTAGTTATGCCCGGCTCGATGACACCCATACGGGAGGTCGCGTGATGGAGATTGCTAGCGATCTGGCGGGCGCATTTTCAGTTCTTTCCGGCCAGAAGTTGAACCTGTTCGTCGACAAGGTCGATGACGGCGTCGGACTAACGTGGGGCGACGCTTGGAAGCTCACAATTGATTCTGCTCTAGAACACGTCGCCTTCTTCATACCCGTGCTTTCGCCTACCTTCTTCACTCGGCCTGAGTGCCTGCGCGAATTCCGGACCTTCCTTTCGGTTGCAGCAAGGGCCGAGGAGACCCGGCTTGTGCTCCCCATCCTATTTGCTGACATTTCGGAGGTTGGGCAGACAGACCTAGTTGAGTTGGCGCGCTCATTGAACTGGTCCGACTGGACTGCGTTGAGACTTGGCGAACGGCACTCTGCGCCGTGGCGTCAAGAGATCAATGCAATGGCCCGGAGGATTCTGAAATCATTGCGAGAAATCGATTTAGCGTCGACAGCTCTCGATCCTGGTGACGGCCAAACGCTCGAGCCGGCGATTGACGACCGTCAGGGATCGGAAGATCAGATCGCCACCGCTGAGGAAGCCATCGTCAAAATCCCCGACTGCCTCGGCAAAATGACCGAGGTTTCTCGCGAGGTTGGTTCTTCGCTTCGGACTGGCGCAGAGAAGATCAGGGGCGCAGAGTCCTATGCAAAGCGGATTGTCGGGTATCGCTCCCTCGCTGCTGACCTCCAGCCCTTGCTGCTCACGCTGGAAAGCCGTGTGTCCGAGTACGCAACTCTCGTGATTTCTTCCGACCCCGGGATACGCAATGTGATCGGCATGCCAGCTGCAACAGACGCCGTGCTTGACGCAGTAAGCAAGTTCGCCAAAGCGACTCTCACAATGGCCGATGGTTGGAACGAGATGATCTCGAATTCGCAAGAGCTAGCGGGCAGATCCAGGGATATGCGACCAACGGTTGCATTGATCACCCAGATTGGCAACGAGTTCTCGGCGTTGCGGGAGATAGCTCAAAGGTGGCTCGATTTGACTGGAGACAGGGATTAGCCGCACAACGTGGCGCTCCAGAGCGAACCCATCGAGGGTTCCGTCCGTGGGCGCTACGCAGAATCCTCGCCAGCAGAAGCCGAGGCGCTCGCCAACGGGTTCGTCCACTCGAATCCCTGGTCGAGCGGGTAGACGGGTCTCGGCAGCCGCTCGAACGGCATGCGACTGAGTACCGGGGATGTCCGACCCGGCGTATCCACGAAGAGCATGTTCTCGTGCGCCACAAACTCGTCGTAGGCGGGCGGGAACGAGCTGCGGACCTTGACCACAATGGTCCGCTTCGTTGCGAGATCAACGCCGAGCGCTTCGCTGTAAATGGGATCGTTGCCAACCGCGGCACGACTGGTCACCACAACCTGTACTCCGTCGAGTGCGACAAGTGCCATGGATCCCGCGTACAGGCTCTTGCCGGCCACAATGCCTCGACGCCCAACGAGCCTGCCGTCGTGCACTGCCAGCACTCGAGCCTCTGACGAATACGTGGTGTCGCCGTCACGGTCCCAGTCGTCGCCGGTGAAGTGGGCGGTGAAGCTGTTGCCGACGCCGGCCGTCTGCGCGGCCTCAACCAGGCGGCGGTCCCGGAAGTTGACAATCAGCACGCCCTGGGCCCCGGCCTGATGCAGTGCCTCGAGCATCCAAAGCGTGTTGACCGGGCCACCGGCTCCGCAGTTGTCGCCGAGGTCCGAGAAGACCATCGCCGGCAGCGACGGATCGGTCCCCGCAGCAACGGCACGATCGACGGCGTCGTCCATCGATGTTGGCTCGCAGACGAAGCGGTCACGTCGCGCCCATGCCATATCGGCGAGCTCGGCCGCCAAGGCCCGGGCTGCCGCATCATCGTTGCGGCCGGTGACGACGATGGCCAATCCGTTCTTCGATGTATCCGCGAACGCAAACCCGCCAAGGATCGAAACGTTCGCGATGTCCTTACTCCTCTGTTCCTGACCGGCATTCACCAACTCAGCAAACGGACCCTCGTCGGTGAACAGCGACACGTTCGGCGGCACAATCGGTAGCCGAACGAAGACCTTGTGCGGACGCATCCCATCCCACATCTCGTGCAGCATGTCCGCAGCTTCCTCGCCGCGCTGGAACTGATCGCAGTGCGGATCGGTGCGGTACGAAACGAAGATGTCCACAGACTCGACCATCAATTCCGAGACGTTGCCGTGCGGATCAAGGGTCGCGGCGATGGGCACATCAGGGCCGACGGCTTCACGCACCGCTGCGAAAAACACCCCGTCGCCATCCTCTTCCTGGGTAGTGACCATTGCTCCGTGATTGCAGACGTACACCGCGTCGAGTGGCCCCGCCGCCGACAGGCCTGCTCTGGCGCAAGCAACGGTTGCTTCGAAGAAATCATGATCCGCTGCTCCGCCACCACTCATCGTGTAGAGGATTGGCACCGACTCCCAGTCGCCGAGCTCGTCCATCCTGGAGTAGAAGCCGCCCACCTCGCCCATGACCCTGGGATGTTCGGCTCGGGCGTCGGCATCAAGCTCCGCGCCCTCCAGGTACACGGCGCCCCGAAAGCCCGGCTCCGAGACCGTTCGGGCAAAGGCGTTGCTCTCCAGAAACATTCCAACGACAGCGACTCGACGAGTTGACATGATCTCATCCTGCCAGACAGGCAAATGCTCGCAGGCTCTACTGTGCTCGTGTGGAGCATGCGAATGACAAGACCAGCACGAACACCGACGGCGGGCGGCGGGCCGCGCTGCGAGTTCTCGCACTGCTCGGGGCGCTGGCCGTCATCGGCATTGGCGCGGTCTTCTTCTGGCTGAATGTGATTCGGGATGATGCGCCAGCGCAGTTCGAACTGTCCGAAACAGCGGCTGCCGACCCGGGCAACCCGGTGGGAACGTGGACAATCGGCACGGGCTCGCAGGCTGGATACCGCGTGGTGGAGGACATCGCCGGCGGGTTGCAGAACTTCGAAGCGGTCGGGCGCACGGACATGATCACCGGCACCGTCATCATCGCCAAGGCGGCGTCTGGACTGGGAACGGTCACCGCCGCGGACTTCGAGGTGGACATCGCATCGATGACCAGCGCCAGCACGAATCGTGACAACCAGTTCAAAGGTCGCATCATGAACGCCAAAGACTTCCCCACCTCCACCTTTGCTCTCACCGAGCCAATCACCCTCGACGTCGCTGACTCCGGAGTCCAGTCACCGCACATCGCCATTGGCGAGCTGACGCTGCGCGGCGTCACCCTTCCGGTCACGGTCACTCTGCAGGCGCAAATGACCGACATCGGCATGGAAATCGTCGGCTCGATCCCCGTGGTTTTTACGGACTACAACATCCCTGATCCCTCCGTCGAACGGATCGTGTCGGTTCGGGAAGAAGGTCTGGTGGAGTTCTCCCTGCAGCTGACTCGCTGAGGGCCGAGCTCAAGCTTCCTGTTGCAACCACCAGGCGATGGTGCCGAACGCGACGGCAACGTTCAGTGAGTTCTTGACGCCGCGCATGGGCAGGTGCACATGGCGTTCGCAGCGGGCAAGCAGATCCGGATCGACGCCACTGATCTCGTTGCCGACGATGACGGCGATGGCGTGTTCCATCGGAGGAACGTCCAGCTCATCAAGAGCCACGGACGTCGGCGTGGACTCCAGCGCCCAGACCCGCACGCCGGACGCAATGAGATCGTCCACCACCGGAATCAGGTTGGGATGATGTGCTGTCTGCACCGTCTCTTCCGCTCCGAGCGCCGTCTTCATCACCTTGGGGTTGGAGGCCGCCGGGCTGATGCCCCCCATCAGAACCGTGTCGGCACCCGTTCCATCGGCAGTGCGGATGATGGTGCCGACGTTCATGGCGCTGCGGACGTTGTCGAGGATGGCAATGACCGAGCGACGAGCCGGTTCCGTGGTCGTTCCGTCGTGACGTTCGCCATCAGCATTCCCGAACCGGGCGCCAACCACCGTTGGAGCCTCACACAGATGACACTGCTCGTAGGCAACGGCCGCTTCGGCCACCGGAAAGCGCACGCCACACTCGGCCCCCTGGCAGACCCGCATGACGTACGGCTGAAGCGTGCCGAAGACGTCAGCCTGCTGACGAGGCGACACGCTCATGCCATTTTTGCTGTCAGTTCCACAGCACAGGTCTACCCGCGGCGGCGGAAGAAGTCAGAGAAGCTGGATACCACCGGATGATTCGGGCGCTCGTTGGGCGACAACTTCCGGCTTGTGAAGAAGGCCGTGCTCATGCCAAGCGTGCGAGCCGTGTCGAGATGCGCTGCGTTGGTGTCGATCAGCAGGCATGACTCATACGGCACGCCAGCTTCGCGGCGAAGAGCTTCGAAAATGCCCGGATCGGGCTTGCGAACCCCAATGTCTGCGCTGATGACCCACGGCCAGATCATGGCCAGATTGTCGCGCTCACGCAGACGGCGAGACCACGCAGAAACGTCGTTGGTCACTGCCGTCACCGGAACTTCACGACGGCGCATCTCCCGCAGGAACTCCGCCGCGCCATTGCGAGGCGCAATCAGTTCGATATAGGCGGCGTCAAGATCATCGGCAGAGCCGGTGAGGCCAACGCCGGACCAGAATTCCTCGGTGGAAATTCGACCCAGGGTGGCCTGAGCATGCAGACCATCGAGGTCCTGGCGGGCCACGTTGCTGCCCCGACTACGAATGAAGGAGACGAGAAGGTCAACCGGGTCTGCGCCCATGTTGTAAATCACGCCAAGCGGGTCCACGCACACCAGACGAACCTGCGCAGCTGGAGCCGCCGGATAACTCGGTGCACCGGCCGCGCCGGGCCCGCCCGGTGCTGCTCCGGGAACCCGGCCCCGCACCGACTTTGGTGTGGCGACACCACTCTTGCGCTTGCGATTCCACCGGAACAGACCGGCAAGTGCGCCGAGCACCACAGAGAAAAGGAACAACGCAAAGGCGGCCCTCGCCACCCACATCAGAAGCTGAGCAATGAAGTTCTCTTCGACAGTCTGCAAGCTGACAACAGTTGCCTCGGCATCGTCGAAACGCGGATTCCACGAGGCCCGCGAGCCCGACCCGGCGTCACCCTCACCAGGCAGGATCACCTCAACCTCGACCGAAACTGCGTCGTCAATCGGACGACCATCGAGAAACTCTGTCACTGGACGGCCGAACAACTCGCCGCCGAGAAGTTCCGTCAGACGAGCATCACCGAGCATGCCAACACCGCGACGAAGGTCAAGTTCGCCGTCAATGGCAAAGCGCCGAATTGCGAACTCGGCTTCCTGCGTGATGACAAAGTCCCGGAACATGCCCTGCGCGCCCGAGATCTCGTCGAGCACCTGCTGCAACTGCTCCGGACTCGAATAGCGCTTCGCCGCACGGATTGTTGCGCCGAACTCGTCCACCTCGAACCGGGAGATGTCCCAGTCAGCAGCAACCAGGTCTTCGGTTCGCAGTTCCTCTTCAAGGTTCGGCAGTTTGAGGACCGCTTCGTCATCGAGAACGACTTCAACTTCGACCTCGCCAGACCCGTTGCTGTCCGCGTCAATGGTGACTTCCATGTCCACCTGACAGGCCGACACCGCGAGCACCAGGACCAGCGCCAAGAGCACAAAACGGAGTCGGTGCCACACGCTGGATTCTGCTGGGGACGCCATGGACACGAAGTAAAGGTAGCGGTGCAACACCTCCCGTCATCGTCACTCGATAAAAATCAACCCACGAACGCGCAAAAGGGGCCACCCAGGGCGACCCCAATTGCAAATTTTGCTGTCGTCTTCAGCCTCGCCTACTCGACGGTCTCTTTCAGCCTCGCCTACTCGACTGTCTCTTTCAGCCTCGCCTACTCGACTGTGGCAAGCTCCTCGACGGGTGGAGGTTCGAAACCTTCGATGGCGGTGAACACGAAGCGGCGCTGACCGGCACGATCAGGATCGTCCTCGGTGTCGACGACGATGATCTCGCCAGCGCGGAACTCCTTGTGCAGGAGGCGCTCCGAGAGCGGATCTTCAACGTGGCGCTGAATGGCGCGACGCAACGGACGTGCGCCGAGCGTGGGGTCATAGCCACGATCAGCCAACAGCAGCTTGGCGCTGTCAGTGATCTCCAGGCCCATGCCCTGAGCTTCAAGCTGGTTGGCCACTCGCTTGATCATCAGATCAACAATGGTGGTCACTTCAGGCTTGGTGAGCTCGTGGAACACGATGACTTCATCGATGCGGTTGAGGAACTCCGGGCGGAAGTGATCCTTCAGCGCGTCGTTGACCTTTTCCTTCATGCGTTCGTAGGTGACAGCCTCGTCGTTCCTGGAGAAACCGAGGTTGGCCTTACGAAGGTCGCGGGTACCGAGGTTTGATGTCATGATCAACACCGTGTTGCGGAAGTCGACAGAGCGCCCCTGGCTGTCCGTGAGACGACCCTCTTCCAGAATCTGGAGGAGCGTGTTGAACACGTCAGGGTGCGCCTTCTCAATTTCATCGAAGAGCACAACAGAGAACGGCTTGCGGCGAACCGCTTCGGTCAGCTGCCCACCCTCGTCGTAACCCACATAACCGGGGGGCGAACCAACCAGACGACTGACCGTGTGCTTCTCCATGTATTCCGACATGTCGAGACTGATCAGTGACTGCTCGTCGCCGAACAGGAACTCTGACAGCGTTTTTGCGAGCTCGGTCTTACCAACACCGGACGGGCCGAGGAAGATGAACGAGCCGCTGGGGCGCTTCGGATCCTTGAGACCGGCCCGGGTGCGGCGGATGGCCTGGCTGACGGCCTTGATGGCGTCTTCCTGGCCAATGACACGACGGTGGAGCTCGTCCTCCATGTTGATGAGCTTCTCAGTCTCTTCTTCGGTGAGCTTGTAGACGGGGATGCCAGTCCACACCGAGAGAACCTCAGCGACAGCTTCTTCGTCCACCTCATCGAAGAGGTCCACGCCGGAAGCCTTGATCTCGGCTTCCACCTGTTCCTTCTTCGCAATGAGTTCTTTCTCCTGATCGCGCAGTGATCCGGCCTTCTCGAAGTCCTGTGCCTCAACAGCGGCCTTCTTGTCGGCGCTGACCGTGGCAATTTCCTCCTCGAGCTTCTTGTAATCCGGCGGTGTCTCCATGCGCTTGATACGCAGACGAGAACCGGCCTCATCGATGAGGTCGATGGCCTTGTCCGGGAGGTGACGGTCAGCGATGTAGCGATCCGCGAGGTTTGCGGCGGCCACAAGCGCCTGGTCGGTGATGGTCACACGGTGGTGAGCTTCGTAGCGATCGCGCAAACCCTTGAGGATCTCGATGGTGTGAGCAACGGAGGGCTCTTCCACCTTGACCGGCTGGAAGCGGCGCTCAAGCGCGGCGTCCTTCTCGAGGTGCTTGCGGTACTCATCGAGCGTGGTGGCACCAATGGTCTGCAGTTCGCCACGAGCCAGCATCGGCTTGAGGATGGAGGCTGCATCAATTGCACCCTCAGCGGCACCGGCACCAACAAGGGTGTGGATCTCGTCGATGAACAAGATGATGTCGCCCCGGGTCTTGATTTCCTTCAGGACCTTCTTGAGGCGTTCCTCAAAGTCGCCGCGGTAGCGACTACCGGCAACAAGCGCACCGAGGTCAAGCGTGTACAGCTGCTTGCCGCGGATGGTCTCGGGCACTTCGCCACTGGCGATTTTCTGCGCAAGGCCTTCCACGATGGCGGTCTTACCAACACCGGGCTCACCAATGAGCACCGGGTTGTTCTTCGTGCGGCGAGAGAGCACCTGCATGACCCGCTCAGTCTCGCGGAGTCGACCAATGACCGGGTCGAGTTCCTTGTCACGAGCGAGCTGCGTCATATTTCGACCGAACTGGTCCAACACGGCAGAGCCGGACGGGTTCTCCCCGCCGGTGCCACCAGACGTTGCGCCGGCCTTGTCTCCGCTGCGCTCACCGGAGCCGGAACCAGAACCTGCTGCGCCACCCGGGCCGCTGTAACCCGACAGCAGCTGGATGACCTGCTGGCGGACTCGGGAAAGATCCGCGCCAAGCTTGACGAGCACCTGAGCGGCCACGCCTTCGCCCTCGCGAATCAAACCCAGAAGAATGTGCTCGGTACCGATGTAGTTGTGACCCAGCTGCAGCGCCTCGCGCAGAGACAACTCAAGGACCTTCTTGGCACGAGGCGTGAAGGGAATGTGGCCGCTGGGCGAAGAGCCGCCCTGACCAATGATTTCCTCAACCTGGTTGCGAACTGCTTCCAACGAGATGCCGAGGGATTCCAGCGCCTTGGCGGCAACTCCCTCGCCCTCATGGATGAGTCCAAGCAGGATGTGCTCGGTACCGATGTAGTTGTGATTGAGCAGTCGCGCTTCTTCCTGCGCCAACACCACGACTCGACGAGCTCGGTCTGTAAATCTTTCAAACAAGGGATTGCCTCCTACCCAGTGGGGAGAGATCGTTGAAGAATTGTATCCCGGCCCCCCATGCAGGAGAGGTCGAGAGAAAACTTGTTGGGAACTGCGGCTGATACAACAGCCAGGATCCAATACACCAGATCCAGAAAATGCCCGTGTTGCGCAAATACCTGTGTCTAGGTCTATCGGACGAATCCAACCAAACGTGACCGAATCTCATTCCCTGACCCCGGGTTTCTCCGAATTTTGGGGATGACAGCGAATTGACTTATCAATGGCGGCCATTCGGTGCGTATCCTGACGGTGTGACGCGAACTGCACCTCTGGGCATTCTTCCCACTCTCGAAGAAGATCTGAAACGTCTCGAGACCGCGTTGCACACATCGGTCGAGAGCGATCTTGATTTCCTGACCACCGTCGCCCAGCATCTCATTTCGGCAGGCGGGAAACGCGTCAGGCCCGGGTTTGCCATCACGTGCGCTGCCACTGGCCTGCCCGCCAATCAGCCGGTGTGCGAAGCAGTCATCATGGGCGGCGTCGCGGTGGAACTCGTCCATCAGGGTTCGCTTTACCACGATGACGTTATGGACGAAGCCGAGACCCGACGCAGCGTCGACAGTGTGAACAGCCGCTGGGGTAACCCCGTCGCAATTCTCTCCGGCGACTATTTGCTGGGCCGAGCCTCGGAGGTGGCGGCGGACCTCGGACTGCCCGTCGCAAAGATTCTTGCGAACACCATCAGCCGCCTCGGTGAAGGTCAGATTCGCGAACACCAGGCCGTCTACGACGTCGACCGCTCGGTCGACGACTACATGCGTTCCATTGAAGGCAAGACTGCGTCACTTCTTGAAGCTGCCTGCCAGATAGGTGCCATCACCGGCAATCTCGGCACCGATCGCACGGCCACTCTCGGAAGCTTCGGCCTGAACTATGGCATGGCCTTCCAAATCGTTGACGACATCCTGGATCTCACCGCAACCGATGAGGAACTCGGCAAGCCTGCCGGAAATGATCTGATCGAAGGCAACTACACATTGCCCGTGCTTTTGGAGCTGCCCGGCGCTTCTGGTGATGAGCTTCGGAGCCTGCTCACCAAGGGCATTACCATCGAAGAACGCGACCGGGCCCGCGACATTGTCCGGGTGGGTGACGGCATTCAGTCCGCTCTCAGCCAGGCGACAGATCTTGCGAACAAGGCCGAGGCCGCTCTCGAGCCGCTTGATGACAATGACGCTTCTCGTGCGTTGCGCGCAGCCGCGGAAGACCTCATCGCCCGTGTCGCCTCAGCCGGCAGCTGAACGAGCGTCTCCTGCGGATGGCTGGAGTGGTGAGCTGGAGTGGTGAGCTGGAGTGGTGAACTTGCCTGAAAGCGAACAAGGCCCAGATACAGCCAGGAAGAAGACAAAGACGGGTAAGAACGCGAAGAAGCTCGGGTCGTCCAAGGCAGTCGACACGATGTTTCGCAGCGTGTACCGGGCAGAACTGGATCTCATCTCTCTCGCAGCGATGAAGGCCAACATCATGATTTCGATCAACGGTCTGATCATCTCTGCGCTGGTGATCTCCGGGGCGCTCTTCTTCACCCCCTCAGCCGGCATCATCATTACGGCGATCATCTTCCTGATCACGGCTGCGACATCGATCATCTTTGCCCTGCTGGCCGCATCGCCTGAAGACCTCGACCTCTTCGCAACTCTGAGAAAATGGCTCGGAGCCGTTCGCCGGGGCGAAGCCGGACCTGGCGACCTCAAGCGGTTCATACTTCACAGTCGGCACGCCTCTGAAGACGACGAACTCAACATGCTGGTGTTCAGCGATCTGGCTGGTCTGTCTCGCGACGAATATCGCGAACACATGGTGAACATGCTCGAAGATCGCAACGACGTCTACAACAAGATGACCGATCAACTCTATTGGCTCGGACAGATGGCCAATCGTAAATTCAAGCTCCTCGACGTGTCCTACACCGTGTTCCGGTGGGGGTTGCTGGTCACTGTGCTGTCGTTCGTGGTGACCAGTCTGGCACCAGCCCTGATTCCTGGGTTGGGGGACGATGAGGTAGCCCTTCAGAACCTGGGAATCTCCGAGTTCGACGACATCTTCGAGCCGTCGGCTGTGCAACAAATCCCTGATGGCCGGCTCTTGGTGGTTGAGGACGAAGCGAATCGTGCCGTCAGCATCGTCAGCTTCGACGCAGATGGAACTCTTCGTGAGAATCGAAGCATTGACCTTCAGCTCATGCGGTCATTTGATGGTGAGCTGATTGACCTCGAGGGACTTTCCATCGACAGTGCCGGTTCGATCTACGCAATCACGTCGCACTCCACAAACAATGATGGCGAGCGCCGTGAAGATCGAGAGCAACTGCTCCGGTTCAACGTGGACGGCGACCGAATCCAGAACGTTCGCTCCTATCGGAATCTCCGCGACGACCTGACGAACTCCCCAGATTTGATCGATGCCGTTCGTTCGATCTCCGCAGAGGACGTCGACTTCACATCTCTCAATATCGAAGGGTTGGCCTACGATCCGGCATCGGACCACCTGTTGCTGGGTCTTCGCAGTCCAATCCCCGCTGGGCAGTCGATGATCGTCGCTATCGAAAACCCGTCAGACGTCGTCGAAGAGAAATCCGTACCTCAGTTTGCTCCGCCTACGTTTCTGAACCTGGATGGCGGTGGAATACGTGCCCTCAGCTTCGACCCGGTGCTCGATGCATTCATAATTGTCAACGAAGTCGAGACTGCGTCAGGCGACGATGTCTCACAGCTGTGGTCATGGAACGGTGAGCCGGATGGCATGGCCTCTCGATTGACTCTCCCCGGGATAATCAACCTCAACAACGTCGAATCGATCGACTCGGTCGAGATGCGCGGTGAGCGACGACTGATTCTGATGAGCGACGAGGGCGTCGAGGGCGAACGCCCAGCGAAGTATCTGGTGCTGGATTACGACCAGATCAGATTGGGAGCGTCTTCGTAACGCGGCCCGAAGAAGAGCAGCGACGACATCGACCTCGACGTCATCCGAACCGTGCGAGCCGGCGCATCGAGTCGAATTACGGTGGTGCATGGCCGCACATGCAGAAGCTCAACTCACCAGCGACGAAATCAGCGATGTTGTCGCTCGTCTTCGCTCCACGGATCACGTTGGCGAGGACACCACCTTCCGTCGAATCTCGGTGGCGCACAAAACCGCCGAGGCCTCCTCGGATCGGGTTCTGGAGGTCTGGCTCTACCACGCAACGGCGAAGCGGATTGACGAACTTCTGGTGTCGTTGACCACCGGCGAGATCACCGTGGCGGCCAGTGTGCAGAATCAGGTTCCGCAGTTCGGGTTCATTGAGGTGCCGACCGCGGCCGAGGTTGTCCGGTCGGACCGCGGGGTGGCCGCAGCCGTCGCCAAGCGGGGAATCACCGATCCAAGTCGCCTCCAGGTTGACACGTGGCCCACCGGCAACATGGGTCTTGACCACGAGGAAGGGCGACGCGTCACCCGCTGCATCCTCTTCTGGCGAGACGAAGCAGCGGACAACGGCTACGCCAAGCCCATTGATGGACTGATGGTCTTTGTGGACCTGGATCTGATGGAGGTCTACCGCATCGATGACATCGGCCACTGGCCGGTGCCGACTGAAACGAACAACTACACCGCAGGCTCGGTCCCCGAGCGCACTGATCTGAAGACCATCGACATCACACAACCTGACGGGCCGAGCTTCACCGTCACCGACACAAACCTCATCACTTGGCAGAACTGGGACGTTCGCGCCGTCATGGATCACACCGAAGGCCTTGTCCTCCAGTCACTGGCGTGGACCGACTCTGCCGCTTCGGGCGGGAAAGGTGCACGCCGGCCGATCATGCGTCGCGCCAGCCTGGCCGAAATGGTTGTTCCCTATGGAGAGATCCGCGAGTCCCAGGCCTTCAAGAACGCACTCGATGTTGGTGAGGTCGCTCTGGGGAGATGCGCCAACTCGCTGGTGCTTGGATGTGACTGCCTCGGAGACATCACGTACCTCGACAGCGCCTGGAGTCTCGAAGACGGCACCCCGGTGGGAGTCGACCAGTCCATCTGCATTCATGAGGAAGATTTCGGCATTGCCTGGAAGCACACCGACTCGGGCAACGGCGGGACCGCCGAGGTGCGTCGCAGCCGCCGGCTGGTCATCAGCTCACTGTTCACGGTTGGCAACTACGACTACGGCATCTTCTGGTACCTCTACCTCGATGGAACCATCCAGCTCGAGATCAAGCTCACCGGCATCGTCACAACGCAGGCCCACAAAGAAGGCGATGACCTCACCTACGCAAACCTCGTGGCGCCAGAGGTCGCTGCACCCATCCACCAGCACCTGTTTTGTGCCCGCTTCGACATGGAAGTCGACGGAGCCCACAACTCCGCATATCGCGTTGACGTCGAGGCCGATCCGCCCGGACTTGACAATCCCCACAACAACGCGTTTCGCGCCGTCTCCACACTGCTGTCCACCGAACAGGAAGCTGTTGCGAAAGTTGACGCCTCAAAGGCACGGACCTGGCGCGTGATGAGCTCAACTGCGAAGAACCGGCTGGGCAACCCAACCGGCTTCAAACTCCTCCCTGCGGACACTGCGACACTCTTCCCGCTTGCGTCTTCCCGGATCTCCGGGCGGGCGGGTTTCGCTCGTGAAAATCTGTGGGTCACACCCACGTCGCACGATGAGCGATTCCCTGCTGGCAATCATGTGAGCCAGAGCAGGCCGGAGAACCAGGGCCTGCCCACATGGGTGGAACAAAACCGATCCATTGAGGACACCGACATCACCGTCTGGCATACCTTCGGATTGACGCACGCGGCCCGACCCGAGGACTTTCCCGTCATGCCCACCGAGTACGCGCGGTGCACGTGGGTCCCGTTCGGATTCTTCGACCGCAACCCGGCCCTGGACCTGCCGGCCAACAACCACTGCCACTGAGTTACGAGTGGACAATCAGGCGGCTACGTGTTGTTTGGGCACGGGGTGGGTGTGGCCGGTGCGTGAAGTCCACGACGTCCAACCGAGTTGCGCAGCGAGTAGATCACGTTCGGTCCGGGTGCGGGTACGGGCCTTCTTCGGCGACCCTGCGTGTGCGTTGATCTCGGCCTGAGAACACCCTCGGATCCGCAGATCCAAACACGAACCAGTGACGATGTTCTGTGAGATCACCGTTCTCGTTATCAGTGTCTCCACAAAATCTCCCGCCCCATCCGCAGTGTTCGCCAGCACCGGGTCAATATCGCCCGCTGCTGGGCGATCGTGATTCGCCACCCAGTACGACCGATCAGAGGTACGACAAGCCTTCTTGATGATGGCCCGGACTGGCGCACTCCGCGTTGACGGCGCACCCAGATTCTCCGACAACATCGCCGACGCCAACTCCGCCGCCTCGAGCGACAGATACCGGCGCTTTGCGTGCACCCACATCGGCGCAAGCAACGCCATCAACGCCGTCACTGCATCCGGATCCGACCGGCCGATGCACAGCAGCGCATAGATCGCCTCAGCATCATCACGAACGTCGATCCGCTTCTCGGACCCCGGCACCGGATCAACACCACCCAGACACGGATATTCAGCCACCCACGACGCCCACAGCACCCGGTTCCGACGACGCCCAATCCACAACGTCCACGCCGCCACCCACGCATCGATCTCCACACCGAAACGCCACCGCGACGACCCAACCGCATCAGCCGCTGCCCGCCTGTGGAGGGTGGATTGATTGGACGGAACAGTTCGGAGCGCATGTGTTGTCTTCATGCCCCCAACACTGAAGAAACAGGCGGCACCCACCCCGGCAGCAGGGGCGGCACCCACCCCGGAAATCCGCACAAAACCAGCGATTTCCGCGGCACTACCGCGGCAACCGCCCCACTCACCCACAACTTGTAACGGTGCGCCTGACAAAGATCAGATGGAGGTCAGATCGATCTCGACGAACAGTCGGCGGAGCCGATGAGATGCCCGAGCGAGTTCGGCGAAGCCGTGTCTGAGCGAAGCACTCATCGGGTCCGCCGGCTGCGGACCAGACACGTGCAACTACTGCTGGTCGGAGGCGAGTGCGCCGTCGACGTGGCCGCCTTTCCAGTCCTCGATGACGGCTTCTTCCTGCGGCTCGCCCATGACGCGGAGTTGTGGGCGTTCGCGCAGGCTTCGTTTGAGCTCGGCGAAGCCCGGGAAAGCCGCCAACGTGGTCACGGCGTTCCACAGAGGAACAGCCTCCTCATCGCTTGGCACTCGGCTGATCACCGGACCGAAGAACGACTGTCCATCAGGAGGGTTGAACGAGATGATTGGCGTGCCCACATTGCGGCCGGCTCGCTCCAACGCAAGCTCGGTTTCTGCCTCGATCACGGTGTCCCAGCTGGTGTCCTCAGCAGCTGCTGCGTAGTCAGTGGAAAGACCCGCGCGCGTGAGTGCCGCTTCGATGTACTCGACCGATCCAATGCGCTGACGCATGACGTTCTGATCTGCCTCGGCCGGGTCCTGATCGAAGTAGGCGCTGGACATCGCCCGATACAGAGTCCGCATGCTGTCGGCGCCCTCTTCGTCCCGTAGTTTCGCGGCGACGCGAAGCATGCGGAGCCCCGCAGTGTGACCGTCTTCGTAGTGGGGCGGAAACTCGGTTGCGTAGTCCCTGTCCTTGTTGAGGATGCGCAGCGAGATGAACCGCCAGTCCACGGTGTGCCCGGTCTGCTCGGCAACCTTGTCGATCCAGAGCGACGTGATCCAGGCAAAGGGACATACCGGGTCCCAGAAGAACTCAATGTCAGCGCCGGACTCATCAGCAGTGGAGTCATAAGCAGTGGAGGTTGTCATGACTCGACGCTAGCCCTCGCCCAGAGTCGACGGTTCAGCTCAGGGTTCGAGCCAACCGTCTCAGCTCAAACCTCTGCCGGCCGATAGATTCCGATGGTGCCCACCAATGTGATTGCTCAGTTCGTTCGCGGCTTCTTCATGGGAGCCGCAGACATCGTCCCAGGGGTGTCCGGTGGAACGGTCGCCCTCGTGTTCGGAATCTACGAACGGTTCCTCGGAGCGATCCGCACCGGCGCCCACGCACTCGGCTCATTGGCCAAGGGTGACGTGAGGTCCTTCGCCGCCAGGCTGAGAGATGTCGACTGGATGTTCTTCATCCCATTGGTGGTCGGCATTGGGGTGGCGTTCGTCGGGCTGTCCGGTGTGATCGAAGGACTCCTTCACGATCACCCGGAGACCATGGCCGGGCTGTTCTTCGGCCTGGTGCTCGGATCCATCTGGGTCGCATGGCGACTCCTGAAAGATCGCACGTCGCAGGATCTCATCATCATGTTGGCAGTGGGTGCCGTGATGTTCGTCCTGCTCGGGTTCTCTGCCGGACCCGCAATTGCACCGCCGCTGTGGGCGTACTTCGGCGCCGGCGCTATTGCAATCTGCGCAATGATCCTGCCCGGCATCAGTGGTTCATTCCTGCTTCTCATGATGGGCATGTATGCCGCGTTGCTTGGCGCAGTACACGATCGGGATCTTGTGCCGATCATCGTGTTCATGGTTGGAGCCACCATAGGCCTGGCCATCTTCTCCACGTTCCTGGGCAGGTTGCTCGACCGGGCCCATGACACCGTGATTGCGGTACTCATCGGACTCATGATCGGGTCGCTGCGGGTGCTGTGGCCGTGGCCACACGGTGTCGGTGTCATCAGCGAAGATGCGGCGGAGAGCATCCCGGGCACCGGTCTTGAGTTCCCCGCCATCGGTGACTTCTGGGGACCGGCAATCATCGGCCTGGTTGCCGCAGTAGTGGTTGTTGGCGTCAGCGAGTTCGCCAGCGCCCGGTCCGTCCCGGAGTCCGTTTCGTTCACCTGAAGAGGTGCAGATCCTTTGATCGATGCCACAATGCAGCTCACATGAATGCATCACTCGATTCCTCCGCCACCGGCCCGTCCCACTCGCTTGAGCTTCGCATTGCTGAACGAGCGGTGGAGTACATCGTCCGGCCGCCGCACGGGGACGACAACGTCATCAATTTCGACACCCCTGACGGACTGCTTGCGTCGTTCGCCGAGGCCGTCGGCATTCCTCTTGAACCCGGCGAGGCAGCGGCAGCAGACGAAGATGTCCTCAGCGCTGTTGACCTCGTCATCAAGCATTCTGTGCACACGAGTCACCCGCGGTTCCTGAACCAGAACTTCGCCGGTCCCGACCCAATCAGCGTTGTGGGAGACTGGCTGGGAGCGGCCCTCAATACCACGGGCGCCACTTTCGAAGCTGCCCCGGTCTTCACGCTGATGGAGGGCGCAGTTCTTGATCGTCTCGGCCGCATCGCCGGGTACGTCACCGACGAACCCGCCAACCCAAACGACCGGGTGCCCTCACTGCCCCCGGGTCTGTTCTGTCCCGGCGGATCAACGGCCACGCTCTACGCGCTGCAGCTCGCCCGCCACCGTCGCCAGCCGGACATGGTGCGCAAGGGCGCTGCGTCCGAGCGACTCGTCCTGTTCGTGTCTGACACCGGCCACTATGCAGCAGTGAAGTCCGCTGCGCTTCTCGGCCTCGGCATGGATGCCGTGATCAAGGTCGCAACAGACGAAGGCGGCGCCATCATTCCGACAGCGCTCGACGACGCAGTAGCAGCAGCGCGCGCCGCGGGTGATACTCCCTTTGCTGTGATCGGTACCGCAGGCACCACCGTCACCTCTGCGTTCGACGATCTCAATGCGCTGGCCGATATCTGCGAACGAGAGTCCATGTGGCTCCATGTCGACGGATGCTGGGGTGGATCTGCACTTTTCTCACCGAGACACGCGCATCTTCTTGACGGTGTCGAGCGGTCCGACTCCTTTGTGTGGAATCTGCACAAGATGATGGGCATGACCCAGCAGTGCACGGTGCTGCTGGTGAAGGATCCACATCAGCTGGCTCCGTGCTTTGCAACCGGAGCGAACTACATCTTCCAACCCGACAAACAACATGGCGAGTTCGATTCCGGCGACCGCACGTTCCAGTGCGCCCGCCGCATTGACGTCCTGAAGCTGTGGCTGTCGTGGAAGGCGCGAGGCGACGAAGCCTTTGCAGCTCGAATCGATCATGCGAAAGCAATGGCCGATCACGCTCGCGCTCACATCAACGGGTCGGACGAGTTCGCAATGGTGGTCGGCGGAACATTCACCAACGTGGTCTTCGTCTGGGTCCCGCCCGAACTGCGCCCTGTGGATGTGGGCGCGCTCGACGACAGCACTCGTGATCGCATTCACCGGATGGCCCCGAAGATCAAGGCTCGCATGCAACGCGAAGGCACCGCGATGGTCGGCTTCCAGCCGGTACAAGGCATCAACACCTTCCGACTGTTGTTCATGAACACCAACGTGACCGTCCAGGATGTGGATGCGGTCCTGGATGTCATCGCCGAGTACGGCACTGACGCATGGGCGACGGTGAATGACTCACACGGTGAATGACTCACACCTGCTGGCTATTCTGGCTCGATGACAATTGACGCCTCCCCAGCTTCGGATCCGCAACCCACAATCGCCGTCGTGGGTGCTGGCGGGGTAGGCGCATTCTTTGCCGCTCACCTCTCCACCGTTCACGCGAACGTGGTGGCCTGCGTCCGACGTCGGTTTGACACCTATGTCATCGACTCGCCTGAGCATCCGCTCACTGCTCCGGCAACTTCGGTCACCGACCCGGACCACATTCCGTGGAACGGGCCAGCCGATTGGGTGTTCGTTGGACTCAAGGCCCATCAGTCTGCCGCGGCTGCACCGTGGTTCGATCGACTCTGCGATGACCGAACGCGTGTTGTTGCCATGCAGAACGGCGTGGAAGCCGTCGAGCGACTCACGCCCCTGGTCCATGGTGCCGCGGTGACGCCGTCGGTTGTGTACTGCGGCGCGGAGCTCGTCGAGCCCGGCCATGTTCGTCACACGCAGTCTTCCCGACTGATCATGCCCGACACCGCAGATGCGCACGACGCCAGGGCGCTGTTTGGCGGAACGGACATGACCATTGACCCATCGCCAACGCATCTGCGCTCAGCCTGGGTGAAGCTGGCCATCAACTCCGTAGCGAACGGACTCACCGCGCTCACTGGCAAACCCATGGGCGTCCTCACCGATCCCGGCATTGCGGAGCTGGCCGTCGCGCTGATGACCGAAGCCAACACGGTGGGCCGGGCCGAAGGCGCCGATCTTGACCTTGAGGGCATCGAGGATCGCATCGCCGCCATGGGAGCAATGACGGCGAGCCGCACCTCAATGCTTCAGGACACCGAGGCCGGCCGACCAACCGAGCACGACGCCATCCACGGCGCCGTCGTGCGCGCCGGCGCCCGCCACGGCATCCCCACCCCCACGACTGAAACTGTGCTCCGCATCCTCGCTGCGCGGTGAGTAGAGCACTGTGACCAGCTGGCGTGTCAGAACGCCCAGCGAAGAATGAAATGATTGGGAGATGAGTAACAACGCTTCTTCGGTTTCCATTGCCTCGCCGCTACAGGGCACCGTCTGGAAAGTAGCGGTCAGCGAAGGCGACACCGTTACCGCCGGGCAGACGATCATGATCCTTGAGTCCATGAAGATGGAACACGTCATTGAGGCACCCGGGAGTGGGACCATCTCAACGCTTGTCGTGGCCGAAACAGATCAGGTATCGAAAGGTGATGCGCTGGCAGTCCTCTCCCCCGGCGCGGTTGAGGTTGAAAGCACAGAAACCGCAGATGCCACTGACGAACCGAATGCGAGGCGAGCCGACCTGGCTGAGGTTCTGGAGCGACACGCCGTTGGCATGGACGAACGCCGACCCGATGCCGTGGAGAAGCGTCGGAAGCGAGGGCAACGGACCGCTCGCGAGAACGTGTACGACCTTGTGAACAGGGACACCTTCGTGGAGTACGCACCGCTTGCCATCGCCATGCAACGGCGCCGCCGGGAACTCGATGATCTGATTGCCCGCACGCCGGCCGATGGGCTGGTGAGCGGCGTCGGGTCCGTCAACGCCGATCTGTTCGGTGAGGACAACAGTCAGTGCGTAGTGCTGAGCTACGACTTCACGGTTCTGGCTGGCACCCAGGGTCACCAGAACCACCGCAAGAAGGATCGACTGTTCGAGATCGCCAGGCAACAGGAACTGCCGGTCATCTTCTTCACCGAAGGCGGCGGCGGACGCCCCGGAGACACTGACGCTCCCGGAGTGGCCGGCCTCGACTGCTGGGCGTTCGCCTACTGGGGTGCGCTGTCCGGTTCAGTGCCAATGATCGGTATCAACTCCGGTTACTGCTTCGCAGGCAACGCCGCAATTCTTGCGTGTTGCGATGTCATCATCGCCACCCGCAACTCAAACATCGGGATGGCCGGGCCGGCGATGATCGAAGGCGGCGGTCTCGGCGTCTACGAACCCAGCGAGATCGGACCGAGTGAGCGCCAGGTGGCGAACGGCGTGATTGACATTCTCGTCGAAGATGAAGCCGAAGCCGTGGCGGTTGCCAGGCAGTACCTCTCCTATTTTCAGGGACCGGTGGAGGATTGGTCCGCTCCCAATCAGGATCTGCTGCGCGATGTGATCCCGGAGAATCGCAAACAGGTGTACGACATGCACACCGTGGTGGACGGCCTGGTCGACACCGACTCATTCCTTGAACTCCGCCCTGACTGGGCAACCGGCATGATCACCGGGCTTGCCCGGATTCAAGGACGACCGGTTGGGGTGATTGGAAACAACACCACGCACCTGGCTGGCGCCATCGACGCGAACGGCGCCACGAAGGCTGCCCGCTTCATGCAGTTGTGCGACGGGCACGACATTCCCATCCTCTTCCTGTGCGACACGCCCGGCTTCATGGTCGGCCCCGAATCAGAAGACGAAGGTATGGTCCGCCACGCCGGTCGACTGTTCGTCGCCGGCGGCAGCCTCACCGTTCCGTTCTTCACGATCGTCACACGTAAGGGCTACGGCCTCGGTGCGCAGGCCATGGCGGGCGGCAGCTTCAAAGCTCCCCTGTTCTGTGTTGCGTGGCCCACTGGTGAATTTGGGGGAATGGGTCTTGAGGGATATGTGCAACTCGGCTACCGCAAAGAGCTTGAAGCCGTCTCGGATCCAGCCGAACGCGAGAAGCTGTACCAGGAACTCGTGGACAAAATGTATGCCCATGGCAGGGCCGTGAACATGGCCAGCCACTTCGAGATTGATGACGTCATCGACCCAGCAGATTCGCGTAAGTGGATTCTGTCGGCATTGCGGGGAGCTCCCGCCCGGGATCCACATGCCACCACACGTTCTATGATCGACACCTGGTAGTCCGCCTCCACTCTGGGCTGGATAAGCTCGCTTGACACACATCGTCGGCATCGTCCGCTCAGCACAGTTCGCTTTCCAACATCGCAGCATGCTCAAACGCCCTCTCCTCAAATTCAAAGCAGATCGTCTTCCTGTCACGATCTTCTTCACTCTCACCCTTCTCGACTTTGCGCTGTACTTTGCAGTCGACAGCTTCTGGGTGATCGCAGCCTGGTGGTTTGTGATGGTTCCCATCAAGGGCCTTATCGGTGCATGGAACCATCACCACCAACACCTGGCGATGTTCCACGCAAAACCGCTCAATCGGATCCTGGAAATGTCGTTTGCACTCCACACCGGGGCATCAACGAATGCGTGGACACTGCACCATGTTCATGGGCACCACATGAACTACCTGAACCAGGACAAAGACGAAGCCCGGTGGAGACAGCGGTCAGGCGAGACGTTTGGATTCCTCACCTACACCATCGTCACTGTTGCCACGGCCTACCAGCGCGCCTACGTGGTTGGCCGCAGGCATCCCCGTCTGCTCCGGTCGTTCATCGGCTACGGCCTTCTCACGCTGGCCATCCTCGCAACACTCGTCGCGTTCAAGCCGGTAAACGGACTCTTCCTGTTCGTCTTCCCTGTCATCACCTCGTTTGTGGCCACCGTTGCCGCAACGCACAAGCATCACTCCGGCCTCGACACCGAGGATCACATGGAAGCGTCCCGCAACTACACCAGCCGGTTCCGCAACGCTCTCACCGGCAACCTGGGCTACCACACCGCACACCACTATCGGCAGGGTCTGCACTGGTCGAAGCTGCCGGACCTCCACGCAAAGATCGCCGACAAGATCCCTGCCGAGTACATCAAGGTCTGAGTTCTCCCCGGACTGTCCCGGGCGCGGTCTCACGCGCTGTCTGATGGCGTGGTAAATGAATGCAGGCGGAGGGGCACCCACGTCCTTCATCACCTATCTCATCCCGGTGGTGTCGCTGGTTCTCGGCATGACGTTGAGGGACGACTCCGTTGCTGCTCTGGCAATTGTCGGCGCAATCCTCACCATTGCCGGTGCCTTCCTCGCATCACGCAAGTGAGCCAGCCGTTTTAAGCAGAACGGCCTGGCGCTTCCACGGTTCGCCAGCCGATGCCAGCGCCGGATTCAACCAGGCGCAGGTGCTCGCCATCGAGGCCAAGACCCCAGCCGAGGACAAGTCCAACTGACGCGTCGTGATCCCAATCATCTCCGGCATCCAGCTCGCTTCCATGCTCGCGACCTCGAAACGGATCGATTGGGATGTCCTCTCCCCAGGTATGCGAGCGCCAACCCCACCCATCAATCTGCAGATCCTCATGACCAATCTGGAAGTCGCCCATCACGAACGCCGGCACCTTGTAGCCGCCCGGCACCGTGACAGGTTCGCCGCGCTGTTGCCACTCAAGTTCGCAGGCCACCGGGACGCGATGTCCGTAGCCGTTCCCCGCCGCATCGTTGGGGTCATCGAGCGCGAGTGCGAACGCTTCCAGGTCGGCGGTGAAGTGCTCCAGGGGTATCTGCGGATTGAACTCCATCCACAACCCTGACGAGCGGACTTCCAGACCCGGGTTGGGCAGCGGCGCCTCAGACTCATCAAGCCACACCACCCGCTCTCCCGGCCGAATGAGAAGCATATGAAACTGCGATCGATTCTGATCGGGTCGCACCCGCAACTCCATCCGGATGCCGACATCGGCTGCATCGGTGACGCATTCCACGACCCAGGACTCGAACCACGCCGGCCGGCCCGACGGTCGTTGCGGTCTGTCAAGCTTCGGCCCGATTGGACGCTGAGCTGCCATATGTTCGGAGGCGGGCACCGCGTCATCAGGCACCATGTCATCAGGCACCCAACAAGCGTAGGCTTACCACCATGAGTCTGTTCCTCACCGATGCGTGGATTACCGACATGGACGCACTGTTGCGCGCCGCCCAGGCCCCAGCCGATATTCCGAGCGTCACCATCGAACAGCAGATAGTGGGAGTCTCCAACGCCGATGAAGAGCCGGAGCTGATCTATCAGATCATCGTCGGACCACAGCGATGCTGGGCGGCCAAGGGTTCAGGAACCCGGCCGACCATCACGTACCGCCAGACCCGCGAAACAGCCGAAGCGATTGCCCGGGAAAGCCGAACGGCCCACGAGGCCTTCATGCTTGGCGACCTCCTCGTCGAGGGCGACCCCAACGGCCTGACCGAAGCCCTGCCCGCCATGAACTGGCTCGGCGAAATCCTCGAACCCCTCCGCCACGACACCCAATTCTGCTGAACCGGCTTCGAGCAATCAGGCCTGTTCGAGTGTCTCGCAGTTGACAAACTCGACGGTACCCACGAGGTCGTTGCAGATGTCTTCGTCGAGTCCGCCATCGAGCAGGTCATCGCCCTGATTCCCGGTCAGACGATCAGCACCTTCACCGCCGATGAGACGATCATCGCCAAAGTGGCCCGTGAGCACATCGTCTCCGGGACCACCACCGAGCAGGTCATTCCCATGACCGCCAATAAGCCAATCGTCACCCAGCCCGCCGAAGACCTGGTCATCACCATCCCTTCCGCAGATGATGTCGTTGCCACCCAGCCCGTCAATCAGATCATCGCCGACGGTGCCAATAATGACATCGTCACCGTCGGTGCCGAGGGTTTGCTCACCAGCCACAGCGAAAATGGCGCCGTTTCCCTTGCAGAATCCAAACACAGAATTGTCACCGCCGCTGACAGCCGACAAGAGGAACCAGAGCGCAACGAAGGCGAGGACGACAAGAACAGCCAACAAGCCCAGTCGCGTTCTGTCGTTTCCCAAAGCTCCCACGCTCCCAGCTTGTCATGGCCAGTCAGGAAAATCCGGTCGGAAAGCAAATGTCGGTCCGAACCTGATGGGAGATCGGCATTGTCCGATCCTCGAGGTCGACCGGAGCGAAGCAACTCCCGGTGACGGCTTCGAGCACGTCATTCCCATGAACGCCAATAAGCCAATCGCCACCCAGCCCGCCAAAGGACCGGTCATCGCCGTTCATAGCGCCCATCGCTGCGGTTCCTGAACTTCGAATCACGGGCCGGCGAGTTGGCTGTCTGGTGGTGAGGTGGTAGCGAAAGGCAAGCAACTTGTAACGCTGTGTCTGACACCGCGTCTCCAGTGATCTTGCGGTCAGCGCAGGGCTGAGCGGTACACGGGTTGCCATTGGTAGTTCGCGATGCGGTCGGTCAGTTCTTCTCGGGTGCGCTTTGGGGCCACGCCGGCCGCGACGGCCGCTTCGGCCACGGCGAGGGCAACCTGACGGCTCACGCCTGCCACCTTGGTGATGGCGGGCAGCAGACCACTGTCCGGGTCGGTTCCATCAGCGTTGGCTGCGTCAGCGACACCGGTGGCAGCGGCCACGAGCATCGAGTCGGTCACGGCAGTTGCCTCGGACACGATGGCGCCAAGACCCACACCGGGGAAGACATAGACATTGTTGGCCTGAGAGATGGTGACAGTTCGATCCCCAAACACGACCGGAGCGAAGGGACTCCCGGTGGCGACAAGCGCTCGACCTTCTGTCCAGGCCAGGAGATCTGCTGGTGATGCCTCCGCTCTGCTGGTTGGATTCGACATCGGCAGGATGACCGGCCGATCCACCCCAGCGGCCATGCAACGCACAAGTTCCTCGGTGAAGAGTCCACCCACACCGGAGACGCCCACCATTACGGTTGGCTTCACCGCTTTGATCACGGCAGCGAGATCGGTGGGTCCCCCTTCAACCGCCCAGTGCGCCACCCGCTCCCACGGCTGGGCAAGAGGTTGCTGGAACGCAGAAAGGTCGTCACGGTCGGTGTGTAAGAGACCACCACGGTCCACCAGACAGATCGGCGAACCATCGCAATCGTCGCCAGCCAGAGCATCCCTGATCATGTTCGCAATGCCCGTCCCGGCCGAACCTGCGCCAACAATGCAGATGCGTTGATCAGCCAGCGTCTCACCAATCCCACCGAGAGCTGAAGCGATCGTGGCCAGCGCAACCGCGGCGGTCCCCTGAATGTCATCATTGAACGACAGCGTGCGGTTCCGGTAGCGGTCAAGAATAGGCGCTGCGTTCGGCTGGGCGAAGTCTTCCCATTGAATGAGCACACCCGGAAATCGCGCGGTTGCCGCTGTCACGAATCGGTCAACGAAGTTCTGGTACTCCGGTCCGCTTACCCGTTTGTTGCGCCATCCCAGATAGATGGGATCGTCCAGGCGTTCCTGATTGTTGGTTCCGCAATCGAGAACCACCGGCAGAGTTCGAGCCGGGTCGATTCCACCGACACCGCTGTACAGCGCAAGCTTGCCAACGGGGATGCCAAGACCGCCAACGCCCTGATCGCCGAGACCGAGAATGCGCTCACCATCGGTGACAACGATGACGTCGATGTCACCCTGAATGCAGGCGAACTGCTCCGCGATGCGGTCACGTTCGGGGTAGGCGATGAAGACCCCACGCGGGCGCCGGTAGATGTGACTGAAGCGCTCACACGCAGCGCCCACCGTCGGGGTGTACACAATCGGCAACATGGCCGGAAGATCTGAGGCAAGCAACGCATAGAACAGCACCTCGTTGTGGTCCTGCAGTTGACGCAGAAACGTGTGACGCTCCAGATCATCGTGCAGTCCATCGAAGATCCCGCGTTGGCGCGCCAACTGCTCATCGAGCGTCTCGACATTGACGGGTAACAGCCCCTCAATGCCGAGCGCCTGACGTTCCTCAAGAGTGAAGGCAGTGCCCTTGTTCAGCAGTGGATCCTGCAACAGGGACGCACCTCGAACAGAGGTGATTTGTCGCGGGCGCGAAGTGATGCTCGGCTCAGATCAATCCGAGGCCGGAAACCGTGTCGCGCTCTGCGACCAGCTCTGCGGCTGTCGCGTCGATCCGAGCCCGACTGAAGTCGTCAATCTCGAGGCCCTGCACAATGCTGTACTCGCCGCCGGCGCACGTGACCGGGAACGAGTGGATGATTCCTTCGGGCACGCCGTAGCTGCCATCAGAGGGAATCCCCATGGAGACCCAGTCGTCTTCGGGCGTGCCGAGTACCCAGTCATGCATATGGTCGATGGCCGCGTTGGCCGCAGACGCTGCGCTGGACAATCCACGGGCCTTGATGATGGCGGCACCACGCTTCTGCACCGTCGGGATGAATTCTTCTTCAAGCCACGCCTGATCGTTGATCTTCGTGGCTGCGATCTCACCGTTTACTTCACAGTGGAAGAGGTCCGGGTACTGCGTTGCGGAGTGGTTGCCCCAAATCGTCATCTTCTTGACGTCGTTGACGGTCGCGCCAACCTTCTGCGCCACCTGGGTGATGGCCCGGTTGTGGTCGAGGCGCATCATTGCCGTGAACTGCCTGTTGGCGATGTCGGGCGCACTGTGCATGGCAATCAGCGCGTTTGTGTTGGCCGGGTTGCCGACGACGAGGACCTTGACGTCCTTGCTTGCGTTGTCGTTGATGGCCTTGCCCTGCGGACCGAAGATGCCGCCATTGGCTTCGAGTAGATCGGCACGCTCCATGCCGTCGCGGCGCGGCATGGCACCGACGAGAAGAGCGTAGTCGGCGTCACCAAATGCGACGTTGGCGTCATCGGTCTGGACAATGCCTCGCAAAAGTGGGAACGCGCAGTCGTCGAGTTCCATTGCGACACCCTTCAGGGCCTCCAGTGCTGGCGTGATCTCAAGGACCTGCAGAATGACGGGCTGGTCGGGGCCGAGCAGTTGGCCGCTGGCGATGCGGAACAACAGTTGGTAACCGATCTGACCGGCGCCGCCGGTCACTACTACGCGTGCTGCGGGCTTCGAGCTCACACTGTCTCCTCAGAGGTTTGTCGGGTATCGCGGGGATGCCTCGTGCGAGACGCTCCTGCGCCGAATCTATCCAGATTTCTCGGGTTGCCCCGCACGGGTGTTACCCAGCCACGAGTCATAGAGCCCGCCGTACACCCCGCCGAGCGCCACGAGTTCGTCGTGGTGTCCGGACTCAACCACGCGACCCGCGTCGAAAACCAGCACCAGATCGGCAACTTCCGCCGTTGAGAGGCGGTGCGCGATGCTCACTGTCGTGCGTCCCGCTGACACGCGCTCCAACGCACGAGACAGCGCCTGCTCAGTCTCGGGATCAACGGCGGATGTCGCTTCATCGAGAATGAGCAGACCCGGGTCGGCCAGCTGGGCACGGGCCAGAGCAACAAGCTGTCGTTCGCCAACCGAGAGTTGTTCGCCGCGCTCTCCAACTTCGGTCTCCATGCCGTTGGCCATCTGATCGATCCACCAACCAAGGTCCAGATCATCGAAGGCTTTCCGGGCCACGGCCGCGTCAGCGTCCGCGCTGCCGACGCCTGTGTCCTCGTTGTGCCTGCCGAACAGCACGTTCTGCGCAATGGTCGTGTCGAAGAGGAATCCGTCCTGGGGCACCATGCGGATGGCGCGACGTCGATGCTCTCCCGCAACTTCTGGCAGGGCGACCCCGCCAACGCGCACGGTGCCGGATGTGGGATCAGCGAGGCGAGCAAGAAGGCGCGCAAACGTGGTCTTGCCGGAACCGGTCTCCCCGACAATCGCAACACGGGTGCCAGCCGGGATATCGATGCTTACACCTTTGAGAACATCTCCGCCTTCTCGGTAGCGGAAGACGACGTCTTCGGCCTCGATCGCGAGCGGCCCGGTGGCAAGCCCCAATCCCGGACACGGCTCGACAAGTTCGATCGGCTGCGCCAGAACGGTCAGCACCTTTCGCCATGACGCCATCGTTGTCTGCGTCATATCCAGAACTTCGGTGATCGACGTGATGGGATTCAGCAGCAGACTCACCAGGAAGATGAACCCCACCAACTCACCAGAGGTCATGCCCCACCCCGGACCCCACCACACGCCCACCGCCAGAGAGACTCCCAACGAGAGCGCGCCAATGATGTCCGTAGCCGGCAGGTACAGGGCAAAGTATCGCTGCGCCTTCATCTGCGCCGTGTACAGCGCTTCCACCACGCCATGAGTTCTCTGGCGCGAGTGTTCCTCGTAGTTGTAGGCCCGGATGACATCGGCGCCCATAACAATTTCAGACACCTCGGTGAGCGTGTCAGAGACCGTGTTCCTCAGGTGGTCGTACGCATGGAACTGGCGTGCCTGTACCCACTTCGCGTAAGGGATGACCGGCGAGTACACGACGAGCACGAGCAGCGTCAGTTGCCACGACCAGAAGAACATGATGGCGGTGGTGCCGATGATCATCGTCGTGGACGTAATCCACCGAATGGCTCCCCATTGCACGAACATCGCAAGCTGTTCGACGTCTGAAGTCACCCGGGCGGTGAGCTGGCCGCGCTTTGCGTCGGTGTGGTCGGCAATGCTCAGCCGGTGGATGTGCTCGAAGGTCTGCACCCGCAACTCTCGCAGTCCAATCTGGGCGCTCGTCAGCAGGCGAATGTAGGCAGCCCTGCTGAGCAGAATGATCGCAAGAATCAGACCCAGAGCAAGAAGACACGCAATCAGCACAAACCGCGGCCGATAACCCTGCGGTCCGCTGATGCCCCGGTCGAGCACCTGCTCGATCAGTACCGGCACCACCAGGCGGCCACCGGCCGCACCCAGGGCCATGAGCACGGTAAAGGTGAAGCCGCGCATGAGCGGTGGCGTATTCTTCAAACCCGCCCGCAGCACCGCCAGTGATCCAGCTGTTGCAATATCGTCGGCCTCGTCCACCCGCCGAACCTACCGGGCGCAACCATCCTCGCCGCGCCGAAAATCGCGAGAAGAGGTCAGGCATGACCTGACCTCTTCCGGTTCCCGCATTGTATTCGCCGCCCCCGGCGAACGCGCCGCAGGAGGACTTGTCCTCGTTGGTGGATTGCCTCAGGTTGGGACGTTTTTGCGCCAGCAGAAACTGCGCCAGCGCCGAAGAACGACATCAGCCGAATCCGGTCTCCATGATCTGGAGGACGGCAGGGCCGAGGAGCACGATGAAGAGCGGCGGCAGAATGCAGGTCACAAGCGGGAAGATGAGGAACACGGGCATCTTCATCGCCCGCTCTTCTGCCCGTTGCCGGCGGCGTTCCCGCTGCTCGTCAGCCTGCACTGTAAGCACCTTGGAGATCGACACACCAGTCTTCTCCGCCTGAGAGATCGATCGCACGAAGTTGGACAGGTCATCAACCTGCGCCCGCTCGGAAAGAGCGCTGAAGGCATTCGATCGGCTGGAGCCGAGTCGGATGTCGTTCATCATGCGCTTCAGTTCTTCGGTGAGCGCATTCGACGTGGACTCAGCAGTTCGGGCAATAGCTGCCTCAAAGCCCAGACCAGCCGACACGGAGATCGAGATCTGGTCAATGACGTCGGGAAGAGCCCCGAGGATCTCCGCCTGTCGTTGCTTGGCCTTGGCGTTGAGCATGATGTCGAGGCCCATGTAGCCAACGGTTGCTGCAGCGCCAGACATGAGGAACCCGATGCCACCTCCCCCGGTGAGGTTCCAGGCGAAGAACGCCAGGCCAAGACCGATGACAATGCCGATGGCCTTCACCGTCACGAGCTTGGACTTTGTCCACTCATTCTGAAGACCAGCCGAGACAGCTTTGCGGTAAAGCGCATCGATCCGGCTCTGCGGCGTCATGCGTCCAGCCATATCCTGGATCTTCTGGATGAACGGACTGACCACACGTTCGGAACGGGAACGGGCCAGCATGGCCTCGTGGAGGTTGGTCGGACCTGAGTCGTCGTCAACCTTCGTCTTGAGACCAGGACGCCGCCTGGCCTCCTCGTCGAACGGGTCGTCGAGAGCCGGAACATAGGGCATCATGCTCCATGCGATGACTCCGACAGCGCCCACGATGAGCACACAGGCAATAAGTAGAAACAGCATTTCAGGCCTCCTAGTACTCGAACTCTGAGATGGACTTGAGCCAGAAGGCTCCGACGGACAGCATCAGGACGCAACCGGCGAGCATGCCCTTGCCAAGGGTCGTGCCAAACATTGGATCCAGATAGCCCGGGTTGATGACATTCACGATGAGGACGAGACCCGGAGGCAGTGCGATGAGCACGCCACCGGAAAGCTTGCCTTCAGCAGACATGGCCGTCACCTGGCCGCGAATCTTGTTCCGGGCTCGAATTGTCGATTCGACTCGACCCAGGATCTGAGCGAGGTCACCACCGACGGTTCGGTTGATGTCGATGGCAGCAACAACCCACTCGAAGTCCTGAGACTCCATTCGGTCCGAGAGATCCCGAAACGACGCCGTGAGGTCACGACCAATGCGTTGCTCGATCACAACCCGCATCAGCTCTTCCTTCATTGGAGATCGAGCTTCCATCGCGACCGAGTTGATTGCCTGTCCGAGGCTCTGACCGGCCCGAAGGTTCGTAGCCATCATTTGCAGCAGATCGGGAAGCTGATCGCCGAAGGCGGTCTGGCGCTTCTTGATCATGCGGTTCAGGTGAACCTTGGCATAAACGAAGATCCCGCCGACAGCCAGGAGTGCAGTGATACCGCCGCGGAAGGCCCAGGTGAACAGGCCTACGACAGCACCGATGGCAATCGCAACCATGATGTATTCGCCAGGGCGCAACTTGGAGTTCGCCCGTTCCAGCTTTCGGCTCAGCTTCTTGCCGATTCGGAAGCCTTCCAACCGTTCGGTGGTCGCTTCAGCGAACTGGCCGCGAGCCTTGTCCAGGCCTCTCAGCTGCTCCTTGAGGTTCGGGTCCTCAGGCTTGTTGCCCCTGACCGAAGCCGCAGATGCGAGATCCGCAGAGGTCTTGGTCTCGATCCTCAAGAAAAACTTCTGTCCAACAGCGAACCAGAGTCCGAGGATGACCGCACCCATGATGAGGGCTGCGCCGGCGTAAAGAACAAGCGGCGACTGCGCCTGTGTTTGAGCGATGAGTGAAGTCGACATCAGAATGCGCTGAAGTCAATATCGGCTGCGCCTCCGCCACCACCGAAGACAGAGCTGGGCAGTTCAATGCCATGTTCAGCGAGCTTCTCCAGAATCATCGGTCGCAGACCAGTGGGTCGCAGCTCTCCGATGTACTTGCCATCCTCGTCAACACCTTCGTAATCGAAGACAAAGATGTCTGAGAGCGTGACCGTGTCACCTTCCATGCCCACCACTTCGGTGATGTGCGTCACTCGACGGGTTCCGTCACGAAGACGAGACAGCTGCACGATGAGGTCCACCGCCGAAGCAATCTGTTCACGGATAGCAATGATCGGGAGGTCCATGCCGCCCATCATCACCATGATCTCAGTACGACTGATGGCGTCACGAGGGGTGTTTGCGTGAAGAGTGGACAGCGAGCCGTCGTGGCCCGTGTTCATGGCCTGGAGCATGTCCAATGCCTCACCACCACGACACTCACCAACCACGATGCGGTCGGGACGCATGCGCAGCGAGTTCTTCACCAGGTCACGAATGTGGACAGCGCCACGACCTTCGAGGTTCGGTGGACGAGACTCGAGTCGAACCACGTGAGGCTTGTTGATACGAAGCTCAACAGCATCCTCGATGGTCACGATGCGTTCGCCGTCCGGGATGAAGTTCGAGAGCACGTTCAGCAGCGTCGTCTTCCCGGAACCAGTGCCGCCGGACACCAGAATGTTGAGCTTGCCGTCAACGAAGGCCTTGAGCAGAGCCACTGATTCGTTGGTCAGCGTTCCGAACCTGATCAGGTCGGTGTGATCGAGCGCTTTCTTGGCAAACTTACGGATGGTGAGGGACGAGCCGTCCACCGCCAGCGGCGGGATGATGGCATTCACACGGGAACCGTCGGGAAGACGGGCATCCACCATCGGTGACGATTCGTCGACACGACGACCGATGCGGCTCACGATGCGGTCAATGACCTGACGGAGCGCTTCTTCGCTTTCGAAGCTCACGCCACTCGGGACGAGCTTTCCCTTGCGTTCAATGAAGATTGCGTCCTTGGAGTTGACCATCACTTCAGACACGCTGTCGTCTTTGAGAAGCGGCTCGATGGCGCCGTGCCCAAGAATGTCGTTGATCAGACTGTCGCTGAGCTGTTCCAGCTCTTTCTCGCTGAGCTGTGAGCCTTCCTCGACAAGGATGACGGCAAGCTCCTCGATGACGTTGCGTTCCAGATCCTCTTCGCTCACAGATGAGTCGTAGAGCTTGTTACCCAGACGCTCGATGAGTGCATCCTGGCTGCGACGCTTCAATTCCTTCATGTCGTCAGACAGAGATGGAGTGGACAGCACAGGCAGGGTCTCCGCTCCCGCAACGGGCGCTGCGTCTTCTTCCGGCGGGGCCGGAGGCGGCGGAGCCGGCAAATCGGCAGCCGGTGGAGGGGGCGGCGCAGGTGCATCCGCTGGTGGTGGTGGTGGCGGTGCCGGCACTGACGCTGCTGGCGCAGGAGGTGGAGGGGGTGCTGTTGCAACGGAAGCCGGAGAAAGCGTTGGCGGAGGCGGCGGAGCCATGCTGATGGGTTCTGGCAGCGGTGGCACGCCACCGTCAGCTGCGGGCGCGGTCACCGCCTCAGATACCGGTGAGGGTGCGTCTGGGTTCAGATACCAGTCGACAAGACTGTCCGGAACCGAAGCGTCCATATCCGTGAGGTTCTCTACCGGCGGGAAGGCCGCCGGGTCATGAGGGTCGGTCGGGTTGGGAGCCATGGAGAATCAGCCCTCGTCCGAACCGAATGCATCGGCAGGCGACTGCGTTCCATCAGCCAGCGAATTATCGGACGTTGCATCAGCAACTGGAGCTTCGCCGTCAGCGAAGGCCACGGTGGCGCCTGCGTCGCCGGCACCCAGGCCGGGTGCGAAGCGCTGAATTTCGAACTCGCCCGTGTCGGGGTCGATGACGGCACCGGCATCACCGAGGATGTCGACGATCGTGCTGACGGATTTGAGGTCCGTCTCCGGATTCTCGGTCGCTGCTGCAACCATGATGTTGCCGTTGTCAATGGTGTAGTGGAGCTTCGTGAGCTCTTCTGCTGTCACCGCAACCGTGACGATGTACGTACCGGTGAGAGCCGATTCAAGCGTGTCCGTGGACGGCTCCGAGAACATGACGGTCTCATCATCGGTTTCCGGCTGCGGAGCCTGAACCGGCAGTGCGCCCTCGAACTTGACGTCAACCACTTCGACAGCGGTCAGGATGACAGCGGACAGCGCTGGGAAACCGTCGCGTGCCCCGAATGTCGCCGAGATGGAGATCTGAGAATTTGACCGGACCTGGCCATTCAGAATGCGGTGGTGGGGAACCCGGAAGCTGATTTGGTGGTGATCAGCGGGAACTTCACCACGAGCGTCGCGGATGGCGAACTGCTGGGTTGGCACGAACCGGTTGGCCAGGACGGTTTCCCCAACGGACAGGTTCACCTCCGTCATCAGGTCGCCCATGCTGGCAAGCTGCTCGATACTGAGCAGGGCGCCCTCGGGCACAAGCGAGACCGGGACGGGCTCTTCTGCGAAGCGGTTCCAGTTCTCAGCCTGGAGCGAGTTGAGGGTGGTACCGCCCGGGATGGGAGCCTTTGCGACCACCACGGTCTGGGTGGGCACCTCCTCCACCGCTACTGCTGACTCCTCCGCGCTCTTCACATAGGAGACGAGCATCAGCACACCGCTGATAGCCAGAAACGCTGCCGCACCAACGGCAAGCAACGTCTTCTTCATCGAGGGAGAGATGGACGACTTTGACTTCTTCTTGCCCTTCTTGTCGCCGTTCATGGGCGTATCCTGCGTTGCGGCAGCGCCGTCGAGTGCATCGACCGCGTCCTGCGCTACGTTCTTCGTTTTCTTCCTGGAAAGTAAATTCTTCATGTGCCTGTCGCAATGCTCGGGGGCGGGTGGGGGCGGATCTGCAGTTGCGGATATTTGCTGTATTGCTGTACTGCCGTATTGCTGTATTGCTGGAATTGCTGTACTGCCGTATTGCTGGAATTGCTGAGCTGTGAGAGTGGCGGTGAGGCCGGGACCGTGTCGGTCCCGGCCTTTCGTCATCTCAGATGAGGTGACTGATCAGATGATCAGCCGGTGGTGTCAGGGGGTGGTGGTGATGGAGCCGTCAAGCTGGGTGTTGGCCTGGGTGAAGACGCCGATCAGCGAGTTGCGGAACAACACCAGGGTGCCGATGATCATCACGGCGATGAGGGCGAGAAGCAGACCGTATTCGGCCATGACTGCGCCGGTGTCTTCTTCGGACTTGGCCTTGATCTCTGCGTAGAAGCTCTGAAGGGCAACAAATGCCTGCGTTGAAATGTTCATGTGATTCTCCTGTTATGCCGACCCGGGAACCGATCCCGTGCCGCAAAAGAGGGGTCGGCGCTTTGATGTCGATCCCAATAGGCCGATCTGTTCAATTGAGCCAAAACCCGCAAGCGAAGTGGTGTGCACAACGTCCAGCCCCATCGGCTGGAGAGGCCCTGGTGGTCCGTTGGACCTGTTGCATTGAAGATTGGTTAAAGGCCGCTCCCATGGGGCCGATTCCACTCCTGATGAACGCGCAGACGAGCAATCTCAACGAAGACACCAGCAGCTTCAGTAGACGATGCACGACGCCGTCTCGATCCCTGCGCGCCATGTTGCGGCCCGGCTTCCACGAAGCCGACGGATGCGATCCCAGCGCAGACCGGGGTGCCGCGATGGTGGAGTTCGCAATCACGTCGATCATCCTCGCCCTGCTCGTCTTCGGTATCATCGAAGGCGGTCTGGCGTTCCGAGCGAAGCTGTCACTGTCCAACTCTGCAGACGAAGCGGCTCGGCGCGGCGCCGTTGCCGGCAACAGTCCATACGCCGACCACGACATACTCCAACAGGTCACGGTCCACAACGCGTCCGTTGGCACCATCACCAAAGTCATTGTATTTCGCGCCACCGACGGACTCACCGAGCCTCCCGCCGCCTGCCACAACGCGAGCTCCGCTTCGGATCAGTGCAACACGTATCTTCCATCTGACTTCAACCGATCACGAGCCGACTTCGGCAACTGCATCATTGATGGCGCCTGGTGCCCGGCCGATCGCAGCTCAGAGCTTCGCAGCGGTGACTTCCTCGGCGTGTATGTCGAGGGTCGGTTCAATTCACCCAGTGGAGCACTCGGTCATGTCGACCTGTCCGAGACGTCCATCCTCCCCCTCGAAAGTAAGGGAATCTGATGTCCCGCATCCTGAGCCGCTACACAAAGACCGAGGAACGAGGAGCGGTCACCTCCGAGGAACGAGGAGCAGTTATTGTCGAGCTCGCAGTTGCCATTCCGCTGCTCCTGCTCCTGATTTCGGGAATCTTCGATATCGGTATGGCCTTCTACGCAAGCCGCAACGCCGAAGAGGCCAGCCGCAGCGCAGCCCGCGTTGCTGCAGCCTCCGGCGACGATCGTCTGGCGGACTTCGCGGCGCTCCGCTCCCTGCAGTCGTCGTTTGCAGACAGCAACGACGTTGTCAGTATGGCAATCATCTACAAGTCGGTTGCCGGCACCGACGGTTCCATGCCACCGGCCTGCGTTCCCGATTCCAGCGGTGCGGCAACCTCAGTCACCGGATTGTGCAACGTCTACACCCAGGCTGACATCGACAGCCTCGACGCGGCAGACTTCGTTGACCCGGATTGTGCCAGCGAGGTTGACGAAGCGTGGTGTCCATCGGATCGGCTCGCCAACTACGAAGCCGGCGAGTACCTCGGCATCCGGGTCTACGTTGAACATGAAGCACTGCTGGGATTCTTCGTGCGTGACGGAGCACTCGAGAAGCAGGCGGTCTTCCAGATTGAACCAACGGGCGACTTCTCGACCCCGGTTCCCCAACCCACAGGCACGCCAACGCCAATCCCCACAAGTTGCCACGCGACGATGTGGCAGACAACGACGCTGTCGGGAACATCCGAGCACTTCTTCGACGGGTGGGCGCCACTGGTGGCAGCTCCGGCCACAAACTTCGCTTCCATCGTTTTGACCGGTGGACCTCTGTGCACCGTGATGGTCACGAAGAAGGTTGGCCCCGACCTGACTTGCACTCACTTCCCTCCCGGTCGACACGAAATGCCGTGGCGCACGGACGGCGAAGACAACTTCGTATGGGTCGGCAAGGCGGTGACGCGCCCGGCGTGTGACAACGACATCAACCTGTTCGTCTTCCCTCCTCCAACGATCACACCGGTTCCGCCCACCGTCACTCCCAACCCGCTCGTCACGAGCACTGCGACGCCAACGGCTACTCCAATTCCGACCGTCACGCTGACCCCAAACCCAACGGTCACGCCAACACCAACTGCGACAGCCACGCCCACGGTCACGGCCACACCGACGGCTACTGCAACGCCGACGTCCACACCGACACCGACACCCACGATCACACCGACACCCACGATCACACCAACGCCAGAGTTCACTGCGACTCCGACACCGACGCCCGTCCCACAAACCGATCTTCCCTGGGTCGAGACCTTCAACGAGCCGGGCAACCAGGGAGACACAACCTGGACCACCTTTGGACCAACTGGTCCCGGGTACGGCGGCGGCCAGTACTGCCGAAGCGGGCGTGGGGACATCAGTGGGTGGCGCACCGAGGTCATCGATATCGACGGCGCAACTGATGTCGGCATCTCAATCGATGTGAGCGAGACCGGCGACCTCGAGAACAGCGGCAACGCACGAGACTTCGTTGCGGTCTGGTACCGAATCGATGGCGGCTCCTGGGTCCGCTTCGGGATCCAGTGGGGCAATTTCAACCGCAGGACGTTCAGCACAAACGGCCTGAGTGGCAACACCATTCAGGTCCACGTGCAAATGGATGTCACAGCCAGCAATGAGGAAATCTGCATCGACGAGGTAACCGTCGACGGGTCTGTTCCTGTGGCATCGACACCCGCCCCGAGTGGGCCGACCTCCACACCGACCATCACACCGACGCCAACGGTCACGCCAACAATGACGGCCACACCCACTGTCACGGCCACGCCGACGACCACCGCCACCCCAACCGTGACCGCAACCCCGACGGCAACCGGGTTGCCAACCTCGACGCCGACGCCGACGCCGACTCCGACACCGGTGTTTGACTCCGTCCCGTACCTGGAGACGTTCACCGACTCCGCAACAACCCCACCAACGCGGTGGAGCGCGTCAGGTGGAGGCACCCACAGCTTTGACGAAGAAAACGACTGCTACTCGCGATCAGGTTTCGGCCCGCCAACATTGTGGCAGTCGAACGAGATCGACATTACGAACTCGCCTCCAGTGGACATTCAGGCGACGTTTGTGGTGGCTGGCAATCTGCAGGCTGGTGATGCCAGCGACACGGTGAAACTGAAGTACCGGGTCGACAACCAGGCCATTGTCACGGTGGCCACCGCGACCGCGCTCGACGGCCCGGTCATCAACTTCAGTCACAGCGCAGGTCTCAACGGTCAACGCCTCCGGATCTACATCGAGATGCAAAACGATGCACTGAACGAATCGTTCTGCCTGCAACAGGTCCTCGTCACCCTTACAGGACAGGGTGGCAACCTCATTCCGACACCGACGCCAACACCGCTTCCCACGGCCACGCCGGTTCCCGGAGAGGTGCCATGGATCGAACCATTCACCGAGCCCGGTGACCGCGGAGCCACCAGGTGGACTGCCTCCGGCGGCGGCAATCACAGTCTCCAACTCGACGCAGCCTGCTACCGGCGCACCGGTAACGGAGTTGACACTGTGGTGCTTTCTGAACCCATCTTCCTCGACCCTTCGCAACCGCACAGCGTCTCCGTCGACGTGTCATCGGCAGGGCCGCTGTCATCATCGGGCGTCGGACGCGACTTCGTGCAACTCGACTACATCCTTGACGGCACCGAGGTGATTGGAGCCGATGAGGCCGACGGCGCCTTCGGTACCACGACGCTGTCTGCAACCGGGCTGATCGGCTCCACGTTGCAGGTGCGAATGGTAATGGATGTATCGAACTCGCAGGAGTTCCTCTGCGTCGACCAGATCGCGGTTGTGAAACAGTGACCCGACCACCCGCCCGCCGCCTGCCCTCGACGACGACCGTCTCAACCATGAAGAAATCGATGACGACCATGATAAAGCCAGCGAAGATTGCCGAACCCGGCAGGACGGCCCGATTGCTCAGTACTGGGGAGCACGACGACAGTCGGGCCGCCGAAGACCGAGGCGCGGTGCTGATGATCCTGGCCCTGCTGATTACCATTCTTCTACTGTGTGCCGGCTTCGCCATCGACTTTGGCTCCTGGTACAACCGCGCCGAGGAGATGCAGAATGCGGCAGACTCCGCAGCGCTGGCGGGCGCTGCCGAGTTCGACCTCTACAAGCGGGCAGACGGCACGGCGACGGACCAGGCAATTGGCAACACAGAGTCGCGCATCCTCGACGTACTCCGGCAGAACGGCATCGAACCGAGCGAGGACATCATCGTCGACATCATTTACCCGGGTGAGCTCAACAACGAACTCGGGGAGGTACTCGTGTCGATCATCGACCGGAACGTGGATCTGTACTTTGCAACGTTTGTGCTCGACCGCTTTGAAATCCGCCGCGATGCAACGGCGAAGGTCGACAAATGCGGCAACACATGCTCCAATACGCTCGCAATTCCCAGACCGTTCAGTGCCGTCAACGTCACCGGTAGCGGCGACGGGTTCGCACCCATATACCTCGGCGACCGCGTGTACGCCATCAACCACCACCAGTTCAATGCGAACATTGTCTGTCTCCTTGCAGCGACTGGCGACCCGTGCCCCGGCTACGGAACAGCCAACGATCTCGGCACGCCGATCTTCCCCGCCGGTTCCGGCTACCTGTCGAACTCAGGCTCCAACGCGGCCTACCCCGCAAACGGTTGGGACCCGCTCTACAGCGACCTCATCACACTGCACGAGATAGTGGGAAGTCGCATCTACATCACCGGCCAAACCGCCGGTGAGGTGAAGCTCGTCTGCTGGGAAACGGACCTCAATCCAACCCACACGAACCAGACCGGCGGACCATGCCCATCGAATGGGAGTGAAAGTATCGCAAACCTCAGCGGACGCCTGCTCAGAAACAGCAACGACCAATGGGCAAACGAAATTCGCAACGGCGCGGGAGCCTGGTTCCTGCCTCGCTTCGATGTTCGCGGCTATGGACTGTCCTTCATTCCCGATGATGGAAGCGACGAAGGCCGAATCTTCGTGTTCACCGATGACCACAAGGTGCACTGCCGCACCTCAATCGACATCAACCAGACGTGCTCCGGCTACGCCACACCGAAGGACACGGGGCTCGCCTTCGACGGTTTCCCGGCGATGGGTGGGTCGATTGGCAATGCCTCCTTCTCCGATCGCATCGTCGATCACGACCAAAAGCGCATTTACACCACAGTGCACTACACCCCCAGCCACCCTCAGGGCGGGCACGGTGTGATGCTCGAATGCTGGGATGCTCAGAATGACGAGATCTGCCAGAATTTCCCCTCCGCGTCCAACCGAAATTCCATTGCGATTCACGAAGCCGGCGACCCGGACTACTTCGGTGGCCTCAGCAACCGTCAGGGCCTCGGTCGACTCTTCTTTGACCGCGACCACAGCCGCAACATCGTTGGCGTCTGTTCGATGGGCAAGAGCAGCAACACCACCGCCTCTGTCGACTGTGTCGAACTCGACGGCGATGCCTATGCCCGACCCGAGTTCGCGAACCTTCCAGGCGCCGCACTGTTGCTTGGCACCTTTCACTATCACGAAGGCAGGAATCGTCTCTTCATCAGCCAGTCCTATCCGAACCAGGACAGTCGGGCATCAACGGTGTGCTGGGACTTCGGGGACCCGGATGACCTGTCCGCCCCAACTGGCTTCTGTGGAGTCATGCGGCCCGACACCGACACCTTGAACAACCGGCCGGGAACAGAACAGGCCAACGACTACGGATACAGCAGTCGAGGCAACTGTGTGTATGCCCTCGGTCATCAGAACCGCTTTTACACCTTCAACGCGGAGATGGAAAACGAGTGCGACGAAGGCCGAGCTCTCACGCAGTTGTTTCCATGCACATGCTTCAACGGAGACCAGTTGTGGGGAAGTGTGATCGTCGACAACCTTGACCCGGTCAACAACCCGTACGACTCCTTCGACGTCTATATCAAGGAACAGGAACACGACCCGGTGAGTGATGCCATCGACTCGAAAGATCTTCTTGCGTCCGCCGGTGTGGTCGACCTGAGCAACATCTCCCCGGACTACCCCTACGTGTGGCTTGAGATCGTCGTGAACGTGAAGCTTGGACAGGATCCGTGGAGCCATCCCTCCACCCAGCCCTCAGTCATTGTTGGCTACAGCGACAAACCCCACCTCGTCAACTGACCAGTCAGCCTCCGACAGCTCATCTTCGGAGTTTGCTTCCAATGAGTCAACAAGAGCCGCTCCCTGCCGATCACGGAAGAGTGGAAGAACCAGCAGCGGATGCCCCAGTCATGAATCCTTTCCAGACGTTGATCGAGCACTCACCCGACATCATGTGGATCATCGACCGGAACGGTCGAGTCAATTTCATGTCGCCTGCGCTCACCGCTCGGCTCGGGTGGACGCCGGGCACGCTGGTTGGAGCAAGAGCCGACATTCTGATCCCGCCGGAAGAGCTCGACCTCTACAACGGGATTGTCAACAGCATCACCGAGAAGCCTGGCGCCTCGACCACCGTCGAGATGCAGTTGCTCCGAAGCAATGGCTCGAAGTGCTGGGTGTCCGGTGCCATCACAAACCTCAACCACTACCCGTCACTCAACGGCCTCGTCTTCAGCGTTCGCGATATTGATCAGCGTCGCCTCTATGAGGAGGGTCTCATTGGCCGTAGCTTCTTCGACGCGCTGACCGGTCTCCCGACGCGCGTGTTGTTCGTTGACCGTCTCGACCAGGCCATTGCGCTTGCGAGCAACGAACGCATTGTGAAGGCGTTGTACATCGACATCGATAACTTCGGCACCATCAACAGACAGCTCGGATTCGGGCCAGCAGACGATCTGCTGCGCCAGGCTTCAGAACGACTCACCCAGATGATGCCGCGTAATGCGATCATCGGCCGGTTCCGTAACGACGAGTTTCTCGTGGCCCAGGTCTCGTCCGAGAGCAACCGCGGCGAGTTGGTCTCAGCTGTCACCAAAGCGTTCGGTGAACCCTTCAAGCTTGGGGGCAAGAGCGTTGGCGCATCTGCGAGCGTTGGGCTCACCACGACCACAAGATCTGATCTCTCCGCCAAGGAACTGATCGACCAGGCCGCCACCGCCGCCTACGAAGCCAAGCGTCACGGCAACGGTCAGGCCGTCACCTACACCGAGGCGCTCCATCGCCGTTCCGTATTCAAGCGGGAAACGGAGAGCCAACTGATGAACGCCGTGGTGAACGGCGAGCTCCGCCTGCACTACCAGCCCGTCATGGACGCTCACACCACGCTTGCCGTCGGCCTCGAAGCCCTGGTCCGGTGGGAACATCCGACCCGAGGACTCATCCCTCCGTCAGAGTTCATCACCATCGCCGAAGAAACCGGCATGATCGTGGACATTGGCTACTGGGTCATCGACCAGACAGTCCAACTCGTCTCAGATCTGAACCGGGACTGGAAGGGCCGCCCACTGTTTGCTGCAATCAACATGTCCCCTCGCCAGCTCAGTGATCACCGTCTGATTCAACGCACCCAGATGGCCATCAATCGGTCCGGGCTCGCTCCTCAGCTTCTCCACCTCGACATCACGGAAGAGTCGCTGCAGGGATCCAACACACGAATCGGACATCAGCTGCAACGCCTCAACCAGCTGGGCATCGAGCTGGCCATTGACAACTTCGGCACCGGCGAAACTTCGCTCAACCTTCTTCGGGAAGCACCTGCCACGTATCTCAAGGTCGATCGCAGCTTTACCAGCCAGATCGCCACTGGTGGCCTTGGCATCGTCACCGGCATTGTTGCGTTGGCGCACTCGCTTGGGCTCGTCCCAATGGCCGAAGGAATCGAAACGGAACACCAGCTCGAAGTCCTCAAAGATCTCGGCTGTCCGTACTCCCAGGGTTACTACCACGCCCGCCCGCTCCCTCGCGAGCAGCTCATCGAGTTCCTTGCAGACAACTTCCTGCAGACGGTCTGATTCATGTTGCGCAATCTGATGTCGAACAAGCCGAGGTCCCTCGGAGTGCTGGCAATGGGCGCGCTCCTCGTGACTGTACTGATGCTCGCTGCCGTCTGGGGACGAAGCGGCTTCAACAACCAATTCATAATCATTGGAGCTGTGGGCAGTGCCATCACCATTGGCGTGCTGTCGCTGGCCGCATTCCGAGTCGCGATACCGCATCCGAGCCGCGAGTCTGAAGCCGAAGGAAACGTCGGTTTCGAGCAGACGATTGTCGGCACCGCCGAGCTCGACAGTCGCGGAGTGATTGTCGCAGTCAACTCCGCGATGAGCAGCCAGACCGGCTATGCCCGTGATCATCTCATCGGGCAGTCGCTGGTTGCTGTGAGTCACCCAATGGATCGCTCCCGCCACATGAATGCCATCGAGCAACTCCTCTGCGGCGAGAAGAAGGAAGTGCAGTTCGAACACCGATACCAACGTCCGGACAACACCGAAATCTGGGTGTCCGAGCACATGCATCGAGTAGGCGAAGACCATGAGGCACGAATCATGGTGCAGTCCCAGGACATCACCTACCGTCGCCAGGCCACCTGGGAACTCGCTCGCCAGGCCCTCCACGACGAGCTGACCGGGCTCCCCAACCGCGCAATGCTCCTGTACCGACTGCGCGCTGCTCTTCAGACCTCCAACACCGACAATGCGATTATTGGCGTGATGTTCATCGATGTTGACCGCTTCAAGGTGGTGAACGACTCGCTTGGTCATGAGGTGGGCGACCAACTCATCAAATTCATCGGCAAGCACATCGGCACTGCCATCCGACACGGTGACACCGTGTCGCGCTTCGGTGGTGATGAGTTCGTTGTTCTGTGTCCAGAACTCTCTGGAAAGTCCGAGGCCGTTGCGGTGGCTGAACGTATCCGACGCGCCGTCGCCCAGCCCTTCGAACACGGCGGCAACAAGATCCATCCCACGCTCAGCATCGGCATCTCCACCTGCGACCCGCACGCCTCCACCGCCGATGAACTACTGCGGGATTCTGACGCCGCGATGTACAGGGCGAAGGAGCGAGGACGAAATCGCATCGAGTTCTTTGACGACAGCATGCGCGACAAGCTCGTGCAACGCATGGAGCTTGAGTCGGAACTACGGACAGCGATTCGCGACGAGAGTCTTTCGATGTACTACCAGTCCATCGTCGAACTCGAGAGCGGTCAGCCGGTTGGGTTCGAGTCACTCATTCGTTGGGTCCACCCGACACGCGGACTTCTCAGTCCCGGACAGTTCCTTCCAACGGCGGAAGAAGCCGGTCTGCAGTCAAACCTGGACACTGTTGCACTGCGCAAGACCGCAAGACAGCTCGCCGACTGGGCTGCGATGTTCCCCGCAGCCCAGCACCTCTACGTGTCGAGCAACATCGTGCCGAAGAATTTCAAACAGTTCGTCAACCGAATCGACGACGCCCTTCGATCATCAGGCCTGCCACCCGAGCGCCTGCTTGTGGAAGTGGTTGAGAACGCCCTGCTCGACGACGCCGACGGTTCGCTCTCTGCAATCCAGGCCTTGAAGGAAATGGGCGTATCGATTGCCATCGATGACTTTGGCACCGGCTACTCATCGCTCAGCTACCTCACCCAGTTCAAGCCGGACAAGTTGAAAATCGACCGATCATTCGTGTCGCGTCTCCCGGACGATCGTGCCACCGCCGCCATCATCCGGGCTATCGCCGGCATGGCTGACGCACTGGACATCACCGTCATAGCGGAGGGCGTCGAAACCATCCAACAGGCCGAGGCCCTGCACTCCTTTGGCATCCCGCTCGGTCAGGGCTTCCTGTATGCCAAGCCACGTTCACCCGAGGAGATCACCGACTGGTTCGAATCCAATCACATCAAGCCCGATGTGATTCCGGCACCGGCACCGTTCCGGGCGTTCAACAGCGCGAATTACCACTCGAACATGAGTGGTGCCTGATACTCGGTCAGTCTGCGTCCTCATAGGCCCGAATGAGCGCCGCGTAGTCGGCGTGACTGGCCATCAGGGACTCGTGGCTTCCTTCGGCCACGACTCGGCCCTCGGAGAAGTAGATCACCCGGTCTGCCAGAGTGATTGTCGCCAGTCGGTAGGCGATCACGATGAGCGTCAGTGAAATGGACGCCGACGCTCCGGGAGCGGTATCGATGCTGCGCACCCCATGGAGAATGCCTGCCTCAACCGAGGGGTCAACAGCCGACGTCGCATCATCGAGCACAAGGACCCGGGATTCGCGTAGCAGCGCGCGGGCAAGAGCGATGCGCTGACGCTGACCGCCCGACAGCGTGACGCCCCGCTCACCAACCACCGTGTCGAGCCCGTGGGGCATCTCCGCCACGAACCGATCAGCATGAGCAAGACGGAGCACTTCATCGAGGCGCTCCGGCGCGATGTCCTCGCCCAGCGTCAGGTTGTGTCTGATTGTGTCTGCGAAGAGGAACGCTTCCTGGAACACGATGGACACGGCTTTGGCCGCCTCGGAGCGCTCAAGCTGATCGAGACAGACGCCCCCAACCGTGACCTGCCCATCCTGGGGGCGCACAAGATTGGCGATGAGGTGCCCGACCGTTGACTTGCCCGAGCCGGTCGACCCCACAATTGCCACCGACTCACCAGGAGCGACATGAAGAGACACGCCGTGCAGGACGGCCGCTTCACCGTAGGAGAAACTGACGTTGTCAAGCCCGACAGCCAGCGGTCCCTCGGTCAGGGACACCGGCCTGCCAGGTTGCTGCGCAACAGGTTCTGCGAGAATTCCATCGACCCGGGCAAGTGCCGCCACAGAGCTGGGTAACTCCTGCAGAAAGAAGCCGACGATGCGCACCGGCACGGCAAGCGTCATGAACAAGGTGGTCGCATTGACGAGCTCACCAATGGTGACGGAATCGTTTCCAACCAGCCAGGCGCCGATTGCCACCAGCGCAACGATTCCAATGTTCGGTAGGGCATCGAGCAGCGGTTCGAAGGTGCCCCGGATACGGCCTATGCGCACCCGCATGTTCTGCAGACGTTCAGACGCTTCGTCAATTCGAGCAACCTCGGCTTCCTCACGGCCAAGCGTCTTCACAACCAAAGCTCCATCAAAGCTCTCGTGGGCGACAGATGAGACCTCACCTACGATCTGACGTTCTGCGATAGCCAACGAAGAAACCATATTGGTGTAAACCCGGTTGAGCAGACTCAGCGCCGGGAAAAGCACCACCGCGACAACAGCGAGGCGCCAGTCCAGCAAGACCAGCATTCCCAGAGCGGCGAACGCCATGACAATAGTTCCAGATGCGAACGCCAACGGCTTGAGCATGCGTGTTGCCGATTCCATATCCGAATCCGCGTGAGCGAGGAGCCGACCTGCGGGATGGCGATGATGAAAGTCCATCGGCACATCCAGGTACCGGTCGATGAGGCGGTTTCTCCACATCATCTGTGTGCCGAACTCCGCCCACGACATGAACCACCGGCGACCCATCGCTCCGACCGCCCGCGCCGCACCAATCAGCATGAACGCAAGCGCCGCCAACCACACGGTTGAGGCGGGCACGCCGCTGTCCGCAAATCCGGGAGTGATTACCCGATCAGTCGCCTCACCGAGCACATAGGAAAGACCGACTGATGCCAGGCCGTAGAGGCTCGCCCCTCCCATGGCCAGTAGATGGCCAGCCGGTCGGAGCCGAATCGACCGCCCCACAAGAGACATGCCAGCTCGGAACACGCCCTTCCCATCACCGCTCTGCCCACCACCGCTCTGCCCATCACCGCTCTGTGCATCAGCGCGCTGCCCATCAGCGCGCTGTGCATCAGCGCGCTGTGCATCAGCGCTCTGCCCATCAGCGCGCTGTGCATCAGCGCTCTGTGCATTGCGCCGCTTTTCAGCTGGCGCGTCATCTGCGGCGGCGGTGTCAACGGCTGGGCTCATAGGACACGACGAGGATACCCCTGACCCCAGCCGCTGCTGCGACGTAGGCGGGTGAACGCTCTAGAGTTGGCGCAATGTCCCTCCGATTGCTCGGTCCCGGCCGGCGGCGTCCAGCGGTGCGCCTGCTTGTCGCCGCAATCATGGCGACTGCTCTCGCTCTTCTCAGCGGATGCTCAGGCGACGGCGACAGCCAGGGCGCTGTTGCACCGTCTCGCACCCAATCCGGCACCGATGCCGACGCGGGACGCTCATACACAGCGGAATGGATCGTCGACGCTGGCGCCATCGGACGCAAGCCCGGCTACGCGTATCGGTTCATCGAAATCGTGGACGATTCCGAGGGCGTCTACTTCATCAGTGGGCCGGACCATCTTTCGCTCCAAACACCACCCGAAGTCGTCTTTTGTGCAGGAATCCTGCAGGCCGAACCTCGTTGCGCCAGCGCCGAGCGGCCCGGTGGAACACCGAACGTGCTTGCCCTTGGCCCGTCCGTGATCCGCGAGTGGCACCCCGAGCAGGTCTACGAGGTGGCGAATTATCGACGTATGGACCTCATCGCCGACGCCGATCCCGACGCGTGGACCCGGTCGAATGAGGCATCAGTCGATATTGCCGTGGAGTGCTTCAGGCCCCAGGTACGCGACGGGGGAACTCCTGACGGTCTCAGCCTCTGCTACACCCGCGACGAAGAGCATCTTCTGGCGTCCGTGGACATGAACGGTGACGACATCTTCGAGGTGTACCTCGACCGCTACGAGCCGACACCCGACGAGGATCAGCTGGACATTCCCTTCGACGTGATTGGTGACGCTAAGCAATACGAACAACTACTGGTCATCTTCCCAAACGTACCAATCACCCCGACTCCGGTGCCGGTTGACGAAGACGGCAACCCGCTCGACGAGGTCTCCAGATCCAATGGGTGACACCGCGCCGCTGCATACGCAGATACACCCACAATTTTGGTGAAATTGCGGGATGTACTTCCGCTAGTGATCCCAGATCGTGTGTACTCGTGTCGGGCTGAGGGCGTCCGGCTTGTTCGCACTCAGGCCTGACCTGCTCAGCCTGACCCGGCCGTCGCCCGCCTCCCGTGCCCGGGACGCAGGCGGCGGTCGGGCATTTCTTTCACTGCCGGACTGTCACTGCCGGTCTGTGATAGCGAGTAGCCACCGGCGAGCAACGACGCCACAGAACTCCGGAATCAGCGCCTAAGCCGCAATCAACGGGGGCCAAATCAGTCGCGCTGAACGAATCCGAACGCACGCCCCAGAAGGGGCGAAGACGAATCGACCGCAAGGCCCGCCGTGGCTCCCTGCCGAGACGGCATGTAGTCGGGACGCACATCCAGTCGCGGTGGTCCGCTTGGACTGTTCTCCGGCACCGACGCAACCGGCTTGTTCAGCGGAACACGGGGATCTTCCGGATCATCACCGCCAAACAGTGAACGTTGATCTGCCTCAACAGATGCAGACCCCGACGCGTCGTCTCGTTGCGCAAGGGCCTGCGTACCCGCCATGCGACCCATCCGGGGCGGCATGTGGGTCTCCTCGACATCGTCATATTCCGGCTCAGGCTGATTCACCTTGGGCGGGAAGATGTCATCGAAGGAGATCTCATCTTCATCGACCTCATCGGTCGGGAGCGACGCCGGAGCCTCTTCTGCCAGATCCTCGTCCACTCCAACACCACGGAAATCAGTGCCACGGGAATCAACCTCAAGAGTGTCAACTTCACGGGAATCACTGAGATCCTCAGGAACGTCACAGGCTTCGACAGTTTCACGCAGCTCAATGTCGGGATCGGTCACCGTTGGCGCGGCATCGATGCGGGCGGCAATGGTCGAGGTTTCGGCATCTGTCTGGCCCCACACCGAAGTGGGTGCTTCCTCTGGCTCATCTGCTTCGAAGTCCGCTTCAAGCAGCGCATCATGTTCGGTCGGATTGTCGACAGAGTGGCCATCAAGAGCCGTGTCAAACGCGACACCAGCGTCTGAAGCCTCCTGAGCGCGACTTGCGTCGAGTCCGAAGATCTCATCGAAGTCGTCCTCGGTATCGGTCCATCCGTCATCGGACCAGGACGTCGGCGCAGCCCCAGCATCGGCCCCCGACCCATCATCGAGATCCTCCAATGCGTCGGCTTCAGCGAAGGCACTCATCTCGAGTTGCACTGCAGTGCTGAACGGGTCGCCCATCGAGCGGCCCTCCGTATCGGCTCCGGGACGAACGGATTGGACCATGGCAGCATCATCGCGCTCAGTTTCGTCAAACGCCCCCAGGGCCGCCACCGCGGGAACCTCATCAAGGTCGTCACCCGCGTCAGCATGTGACTCATCGACGAACGGGTTCCCCGGTGCCTGCTCTGCGAAGTGATCCTGCTTTTCAAAGGGACTCTGCGTCTCAAAACTCTGCCATTCGGGCCGGCGCTCGTCCACGCGCTCCCACCCCATGGGTACCGAGGTGCGCTCAGCATGCACGAGGCACAACGAGAGCCCAAGCGACGGATGAGCATCCACCAGGTCACGCAACCATGCCGTCGCTGTCCTGGGGTCATACGCAAGGAGCACAGTGGCCCTGTTGGTACAGCCCATTCGTGCACACTCCGCATCCATGGTTAAAGAACGTAATTCCAGCCTGTAGGCAAGTGGCGGATAGCTTGTCCACAGCGCTTGAGCGCCACAAACGTTCAAAGCCATACAGCCGTTCAAAGATTTGCGAAAGGGCCTGCAATGTCGCAGTGGAAGTGGATCGACACACTGACTCGCCAGTTCGAGCTCTGCAAGGCCGCCAACGATCGAGATGTGGTCGTCGTCGCAACGACAGACACTGCGCGAGACATCGTCGACACCGCGCTGATCGCGCTGCAACGAACCGGCGCCCATGGCTCCCTGCTCACCGTGCAATCCGCCGACCTGCCCGCATCAGCCCGAGCGGCTCTCGCCGCCGCTGACCTCATTATCGACTGCACCGATCTCAGCCTCGACGCTCCGGCAGATACCCACGTACTCAAGATCCGCGTGCGAGAAGCAGCCGGGTTTGAACGACACGTTCCGCACCCCGGCCTGCGCAACCGAGTGGAAGGAGGGCTCAAACTCTTCCGCAATGGATCCGACGTGAAGCTCACAGGCAGCGGTGGAAGCAACCTGACCATGACACTGAATGGAAGCGAGTTCGCAGGCAGCTTCGGATACCCCCACCCGGGCCGACCGCACGACAGTTGGCCAGGCGGATTTGTGGATGTTATGCCTTCGCTCGAAGATGCAGCCGGTCAGATTGTGTTGATGCCGGGTGATGTGAACGTCACGCTCGAAGAGTTCATCCACTCGCCCGTGACACTCGAGGTTGAAGCCGGCCGTGTCCGTGAGATCACCGGCGAGTCCGGCGACGCCGACCTGCTTCGGGCCTATCTGGAGTCCTTCGAGACGCCGGAGACCTATCGCATGTCACGGGTGCGCCTGGGACTCAACTCGTCGCTCGGATCCGAAGATCCTTTCGACAGGTCCCAGCTCACGGCCGGAGAATCCACCCTCCGAGCCGGACAGCTAAGTCTGAGTTTCGGTGAAGCCGAAACCGGCGAACCACTGTTCACAGTCGGCCTGCGAACCGCGACCCTTGCCATTGGATCTGTCACTCCATTGCAGAACGGGCAACTTCGCGGCGAACTCGCACCCGACGTTTACGAGACCGCCGCAAAGCAACGGTGACGGCGCCAGACCAAGGCGCCAACGCGTGAGTGTGATGTCGTTCTGGGTGCCAACGCTTGCGAGGAGCTTGTCGACGAGCGACAGCACCTGTCAGGCGTTTCGGCGGCCGGTGGGGTGACGAGCCGACCCGTCTGCCGACAGCCCGGCGCTGCTCATCAGTGGACTGCGCAGCAGATCAACCACATCGCTTTCCTCATGGAAACCCCCGGCTTCTTCCAGATGATTGAGGATGTCCCACAGCGTCTCGGCGAGGCGATCCGGCACGGGTAGGCGACGGGTTGCACACCAGGTGAACACGTCAACCCAGACCAACTGCCAAATCATGTCTTCCGTGAAGAGGTGAACCGGTACCACGTGACACGACAACTTTGCCGCCAGGATCACCGTGACGGCATGGCCATCCACTGGCACACCCCGCGCGAGACCAGCCGTCAATACATCGCGCCGAAGCGCACGGGCAGGCGGAGACAGGATTGACGCCGTAACCGACGACGCGCACCCCGAAGCCGACGCAATCCCAGACCATGATGCGCCGGACCGAGACCCCGATGATGCGCCGGACCGAGACCCCGATGATGCGCCGGACCGAGGCCTGCCATCACTGGGATCAGTGTCCGAAGTGTCATCACTGAGCCGTGTGGTTGGTGCCGGTGCGGAGAACACAAGCTGAAGATGACGCCCGGTACCTGAGGTGCACGGGCGGGCTGATGTGGTGGGTCCTGCTGACATGTTCCCAATAATGCAAAGGGCCTGTGACAGTTTCGCCCGGACGATAAGATCAGCTCCATGTTTCAAACGGTTCGAACCCGCCTCAAGCGTCCCAGCGGCGCCCTGATCCTCGGCCTCGTCCTGCTCGGCGGCACCGTGACTGCCTGCTCAGAAGCAGCTGACGAGCCCATCATCAACAGTGGCAGCGGCGAGATTACCGTCACCGAAGAAGGCTGACATGCGTGATCGCCGGTTCGTCAAAGCAATGGTCGTCCTGTTGTGCCTCGCGATGCTGGCGCCCGTGTTCGCTATCCTCGTCGATCAGCTCGGGAGCTGACCGCGCCCTTCGCGTCGCCCAACCAGTGATAAAACTGACGCATGGAGATGCTTGAGACGAGGGGGTTTCGCATCCTCTTGACCATTCTGACGATCATCGTCCTGTTCGTCGTGCTCCGCCAATGGTCGAGTGGTGAAACAGTCGCGGAAGAAACCCGCACCGAAGCGGTAGACACCACCGATACGGCTCTCACCCCGGTCATCACGCCGGAACCCACCGCACCGGTGATTATCCAAACCGATCCGGTGGAATCCGTACCGGAAAACGTTGTCACCTATCCGGTGCAGGCCGGCGACACCGTCAACGACATCGCCATCAAGTTCAACATCTCCTTCGATGCCATCATGCGGGCGAACCCTTCGCTTGATCCGAACAAGCTGCAGATCGGACAGAAGCTTCGCCTCCCCGGCGTCGTGCTCGACCCGGAAGACGCTGAGAACCCGGGACCGGACCGCGACGAGGGCGTGACCGTTGACTACTACGTCCAGGTTGGCGACACCCTCGGAAACATTGCCACCGAATACGACGTGAGCCTGCAGGCATTGCTTGACGCCAACCCGGACTTTGACCCGGCTCTTATCCAGGTTGGCCAGAGAGTCATCGTCCCGCCAAAGTTCAGCGGACTTGACCCCGCCGAGCTCACACCGGTGCCGACCATCACGCCAATCCCGCGCGCCATCGGCGAGGCACAGACGGTGCTGGTGCAACCGGGCGACACGCTGAACAACATCGCCACAGCGTGGGGCGTCACCCTCGACGCACTGATGGGTGCCAACAACATCCAGGACGCCGACAATATATTTGTCGGGCTCGAACTCCTGATTCCGGCTCCTCCAGCCCAGTAGCTCCACCCAGCTTGAACTGACGGATCGGATCTTTCTCGGCCCGGCCTGCCAGCCCAGCGCGTTTGGTAACGGTGGCGAGAGATGCAACAGTCAAAGCATGAAAGCAGCGATATTGCGGTCTGGGAAAATGGTCGTTGAGGAAGTGGGCGACCTTGAACCAGGGCCAGGTCAGGTCCTGGTCGAACCAATCGCCTGCGGGATCTGCGGGTCCGACCTGCACACGGTCGACCATGCTCACGAGTTGGTCGCAGCAGGGGACGCGGCTGGCGTGTCCAGCTTCACCGCTGGATTCGATCCTGATCAGGACCTTGTCATGGGCCACGAGCTCTCCTGTCGCGTCATCGGCGTCGGCGCAGGGGTGACCGCTGTTGGCGAGGGCGAAGAGTTTGCGGCCATGCCGTTTCTCGAAACACCTTCCGGTCCAGTGGTGCCCGGCTACAACAACTCCTATCCCGGCGGCTACAGCTCACAGATGTTGCTGAGCCCGGATGCGTTGCTACCGATACCGAATGGGTTGGCCCCGACTCTCGCCGCTCTCACCGAACCAATGGCAGTCGGTTTGCATGCCGTCAACGAGTCGTCCATCACGCAGTCAGGGATCGCACTCGTCGTTGGCGCTGGTCCCGTGGGTTTGGCCATCGTTGCCGCGCTCTCTGCCGCTGGTGTCGAGACGATCGTGGCAGCCGATTTCTCGCCGACGCGGCGTCGAGTGGCCCAGGAAATGGGTGCCCATGTGACGGTGGATCCGGCGACAGATTCCATTGTGGACGCCTGGCGGGAAGCAGGCGATGGCATCGCTGCACCTGTCATATACGAGGCGGTTGGCGTACCAGGGATGATCGATCAGCTCATGGCTGCAGCTCCCGCCCGCAGCGAAATTCTGGTAGCCGGCGTCTGCATTCCGCCGGACAATTTTCGGCCCTCCATCGGCATCTACAAACACCTCTCGCTCAAATTCGTGCTGGGCTGGTCGCCGGAAGAGTTCGCTGCATCGCTGCACAATCTCGCTGAGGGCCGCATCGACGGCACCAAACTGGTGACGGGTTCAGTTGGCTTGGACGACGTACCGCAGGCGTTCGCTGATCTGGCCGACCCGGAGCGTCACGTGAAGATCCTGGTCCGTCCCGACCTGTAGCGAGTTCAACGAGTTGCCCGCATCCCGGCGGAAAACGCAGCAACCCGCTGCACCTTGGTGCAGCGGGTTGCCTATTGATCGGTGATCGCTGCGCCCAATTGGCTCAGGACGCGGCTGCCTAGCTTTCGGTGATTGTCACCGAGTTGATGACCACATCGGTCTTGGGGCGGTCGCCGCGGCCGGTGGGCACCGACTGCATCTGGGCCAGGACGTCGAGGCCGTCGATGATCTTGCCAAAGAGGGCGTATGCAGGCGGGAGGCCCGCGCCGCTCGGGCCGCTGATGAGGAAGAACTGGCTGCCGTTGGTGTTCGGACCTGCGTTCGCCATGGCGACAGAACCAACCTGATACTCGCTGTTGCCCGGGAGTTCGTCTTCGAACTTGTAGCCCGGACCACCCATGCCACTCCCCTGCGGGCAGCCGCCCTGGCATACGAAGCCTTCAATGATGCGGTGGAAGATGAGGCCGTCGTAGTAGTGGTAGCGCGAAAGGAACACGAAGCTGTTCACCGTCTTCGGCGCCTTGTCCGGGTACAACGCAATGGTGAGCGACCCCATGGACGTATCCATGGTTGCGGTGTAGCTCTTTGTCACGTCAATGCACATGGGCGGCTCGCCCGGGAATTCCGTCTGGCGGGGGCTTGATCCGTCCGCTGCGGGGCATTCGATCGTCATCTGTGAGGTCCTTTCGCAGAGCATCCCGGAGTCCATCCGAAATGTTGGCCTCACCATAGCGCCGAGCCCTTTTCCTGCTTCACTCAAACGCCTATGGCGTTTACGAATTGTTGGGCAGTACTGACACGGGCTTAGAGTTGGGCGCAGTTTTCCAACAGCAGTCACTCGGGAGTGAAGATGGGTATTGAAAAAGTTGTCGTCGCCGGCGGCGGAACGATGGGTTCCGGCATTGCAGAGGTATGTGCCCGCAACGGACTTGACACCGTGGTGCTGGAAGCGAGCCCGGAGTTCGCCGAAGCGGCCCAGGCCCGGGTGCAGGGTTCACTGGACAAAGCACTGTCGCGAGACAAGGTTTCGACCGAGGATCACGCCGCGGCCATGGCAAATCTGAGCTTCACCACTGACGCTTCGACACTGGGCGATCGCGACCTTGCCATCGAGGCAATTATCGAAGAGACCGAGCCGAAACAGGCGCTCTTCCGCACGTTTGACGAAGTACTGCCCGAGCACGCCATCCTTGCGTCGAACACCTCGTCGATCGCGCTCGTGAATCTCGCCATCGCCACAGACCGACCGGACAAGGTGGTGGGCTTCCACTTCTTCAATCCGGCGACCGTGCAGAAGCTGGTGGAGATCGTGGTGCCGATCACCGCATCGGAGGAGACCGTGAACGCGGCCGACGCCTTCGCCACCGAACGCCTGGGCAAGACCACCATCCGCACCGAGGACCGAGCGGGCTTTGTTGTGAACCGTCTCCTCGTGCCGTACCTCATTTCCGCCATCAGCCTGCTCGACACCGGTCAGGCGAGCGCCGAAGCCATCGACATCGGCATGGTGAACGGATGCGCCCACCCCATGGGGCCGCTCGCACTGTGTGACCTGATCGGTCTCGACATCATCGAAGCAGTTGGCGAAGTGCTCTACGAAGAATTCAAAGAGCCGCTCTACGCCCCGCCGCCCCTCCTCAAGCGCATGACGGCCGCCGGCATGCTCGGCCGCAAATCCGGCCGCGGCTTCTACGACTACAGCAGGTAACCGCGCACAACGCACAGGTGCCAGGCACCTGTCCGTTCGAGCCTGTCTGGTAGCGCTGCATTCGCGAGTGGCGAATCCTTGTGGCAGTGAATTCTTGGAAAGTGAATTCGCGCGGGCTGTAAGGATCGGGCACAGCATCCACCACCGGGCGCGCGCGCCTCTCTAGGTTCATCTTCGTGAGCATCTCAGAAGGTCGACGCACCCGGCCCCGGACTGTCGCCTGCCCCAACTGCGACGTGACCTGGCGAGGAAACCTCGACGACGAATGCTGGTCCTGTGGTCGTTCGGTTGCGATCACCGCGCCTGCAGCCACTGTCAAGGTGCTGAGACCCACCGACCGCGCCCACGCATCCTGAATCAGGCTTCCTGCGTCACGCAGCATCCTGAATCAGGGGATGCGACGGCGCAAAACCGCAAGCGCAACCAACGTCATCTGCAACCAGACACCATCGTCGAGGTGAACCACTGGTAACCCAAAATTGAGGATGTTTTGCCACCTCAGATTTGCATCAGACGCCGTTCGGACGTGTAGCGTCTATTCATTGGCGGATGCACATCGGCGACGCAGAGTTGCTGACAGATGCCTGCCACGTGTTCGCAGCCGACGGTCTTCGGGGGGTTCGACCGTCGGCTGCGCCATCTTTTTGGCTCCTGTCCGCTGGGCATCTCACCGGCAGAGGTTCCGGCGCATCCCAGGACCGGTATCCCCGGTCATGAACGCTCAACTGGCGCCTGCATCAGCCGATTTGTCGGGGTGAGCCAGATACGATGGAGGCGACATGGACGTACTTGACCTCGATATTGCCAACGGAGACTTCATCGTTCCAGGGGCAATCGTCGCCATCTGTCTGGCCCTCATGACCATCGCCTGGTTGCTGTCCCGCCCGAAACCAACCGCGGCTGATTTGCAGGTGATGCAGGATGCTCCTCCAGAGCAGGCGAAGGTCGACGCTGCCCAGCTCCAGGGGTGGCACACGTCGCACGGACCGAGCGTCCAACGCTGGATCGAACACCACGAAGCAGTTCTGAAGCATGTGTCAGATCAGGGTCTGCAACTGGACCTGATGAACACAGATCTCACCGCCGGTCACGACGAGATGGCCATCAGCATGCGTGACGCAATCACATCCCACCCTGCGCCGCCCATGCGAGCCCAGCTGAGTGCCCTTGTGGTGTCAGGCGAGGCAACGCTGCATGCATTGAAGCGCAGCGAGTACCGCGACGCAGAGCGCCAACACGTCACCTACCTGTCGTATCGGGATTCGTGGCTGCAGCGACTTCGACAGTTCTCTTCCACGGACTCAGACATCCGCCACCTGCAAACAATCCCGGAAGAGACACCGTCGAGCGAGCAATTCTGGCTGAGCGCAGCCAACCCGGAAGACTCTGCCTCGGCGTAGCCGTGCAGTGACCTCACCAACCCTGCAGCTCGCCGACCACAGCGACTCGGTTCTGTCGTGTGTGATCAGTCGCTGGTGAAGGACGCCGAAGAGCCGCTGATTTCCGACGTCAGCCGATCCAGGATTGCCTTGTGGCGCTCGTCGGCTCGACCAATGGGCCAGCACACGTGGTGTCCGCCGTGGCGGCGCTGCACAATTGGCCCGACAGGAACCAGCAGACCCCGCTCAACAAGGTCGCTCAACAGGTGCTGCCATCCAAGGGCAATGCCGTTGCCAGCCAGCGACTCCTGGATGATGGTCGGGTAGGAGTTGTAGAGGAGCCTCGGCTTCGGCGGCGTGAGCGGTTCACCTGCTTCGGCAAACCACTCCTTCCAGGTCATGTTTGGCCGACCCACCTCATCGATGTGCAGAAGGTTGAGTGAGGCCAGTTCCTGCAGGTCTGTGTCGGCGTTCAGGCCGAACTCAGCGGCGAGACTCGGAGCGGCGAACGGCCGAACCGCCTCCCGAAACAACATGGTGGATTCCCAGCTCGCCCAACTTCCGGTGCCGGGGACGATGGCCATGTCCCAGGCGCCGTCGTCCAGTTCGCTGCTCATGTCGAAGATGCGAAGGCGGATCTCCACGGTGGCTGCCGCTTCGAGCTGATCCAGAAGAGGGACCACCCACGACGTAGCCATAGCGGGTTGCACAGCCAGAACGATTGCGTTGGGTTGGTCTTCGAAGTCGGCCAGGGCTCGCTCAAGAGAAGCGAACGCCAGCTCGACGGCATCGGCCAACTTTTGCCCCTGGCGGGTCAGCACGAAGGAACGGCCGGAACGTTCAAAGAGCTCGACGCCGAGCTCTCGTGCGAGCGCTGCCATATGGCGTGAGACGGCCGGTTGACTGACCTGCAGCTGGCGGGCTGCTCCGGTGAAATCGCCAGCAGCAGCGACTGCATCAAACACAGCAAGACGGTGGAGCTGGGGAACGCGGCGAAGAAGAGGTCGCATCACCCAACCGTACCCATAACCCCCGGTTATGGGTTGCGTGCTGGTTTGAACCTTGTGCGCGACGTCAACGAGGTGGAGGGTTGAGCTATGAACCAGATCGCGTACGAGAACTTCCCCACCCGCGCCCGGACCGTAGTCATCGGCGGCGGAGTTGGCGGCGCCAGCACCTTCTACCACCTCACCGAGCAGGGCCGGAAGGACACCGTGCTCATCGAGCGGGATCAGTGGGCATCGGGCACGACGTGGCACTCAGCCGGTCAGGTCACCCAGTTCGGCACCGTGCAGACCATGGTCGGGCTGAAGAAGTACTCATGTGAGCTCTACACCCGGCTGGCCGCAGACCCGGATCGCCCCATCACCTACCGCAGTCACGACGGAGGTATTCGCCTCGGTTATGACCAGCAGGACCGCGACGGCTACGAACACTTTGTGGGCATGGCGAAGGGCATGGGCGTGGACTTCCAGGTCATTGGCCCCAGCGAGATGGCCGAAGCCCACCCGCTGCTCGATGTCACCGGACTCACCTGCGGCCTCTGGGACCCCGTTGACGGAGACATCGACCCCACCGGCCTCGTTGTTGGACTGGTTCATGCAGGCCGCAAGAACGGCGGCGAAGCCTACCGCTTCACTGATTGCACCGGACTGACAGAGACAGGTGAGGGCTGGATCGTGCACACCAATCGCGGTGACATCGAATGCGAGAGCATCGTCAACGCAGCGGGCTACCGGGTGCATCAGGTCGGCAACTTCTACGGACTCGAATCGGCTGTGTCGTCCATGGAACACCAGTTCTTCCTGACCGAAGAGCTTCCGGAACTGGAAGAGCTGGGTCGCCGCGTACCGCTCCTGCGCGACCCGGGCGACGACTTCTACAGTCGCCAGGAACACCACGGCCTGTTGGTCGGCATCTACGAGCAGGGATGCAGGACGTGGGGTCGCGACGAGATTCCGGTGGACTTCGCAAACAAGCTCGAACCGCCAGATCTGGACCGCCTCGAAGACAACATGATGCGGGTGTTCGATCGGCTTCCGATACTGCAGACCGCCGGCATCTCCTCAGTAGTAAACGGACCAATCACCTACTCCGGCGACGGCGTACCTCTGGTCGGCCGGCTACCCGGCCGACGCAACGCCTACTGCATGCTTGGCCTGCGCGCCGGCGTCGGCGAAGGCGGCGGCCTCGGCAAGGTTCTTGCCGAGGTCATCATCAACGGCGAGTCCGAGTGGGACACCTGGGTACTCGACCCCCGACGATTCACCGAGTACGCCGACGAGACCTACGCATCATCAAAGGCCGTCGAGGAATACCAGCGCGAGTTCGTGTTTGATCACCCCGACGAGCACCGTCCAGCTGGTCGCGGGGCCAAGACCACACCGCTCACAGAAGTCCTCCGGGGCGCCGGCGCCGAGTTCGGGGTCATCAACGGTTGGGAACGGGCTCTGTACTTCCATCCTGTCGAGAACGACTTCGAACACGTCCCCTCGTTCCGATTCTCCACGTACCACGACCAGGTTGGCAGCGAGGCCGCCTCGGTGCGATCCAATGTTGGCGTTGCAGAGATCAGCGGCTTCACCCGGTTCCTGGTGGAGGGCGCCGACGCCATATCGTGGTTCGACGGTCTCACCGCCGGTCGCATTCCAAAGGTTGGCCGCACCTCCCTGGCCTACGTCAGCGACGAGCAGGGCCGGTTCCGGTCCGAGTTCACCATGACTCGACTGGGCGAGGACAGCTTCTGGTTGTTGAGCGCAGCCGCCGCCGAGTGGCACGATCTCGACGTGCTGACCGACGCAAACCCTCCCGAGAGCGTCACCATCACCAACCTGACGCACAACCACAACGCGCTGATGATTGCCGGTCCAAATTCGCGCAGGGTGCTTGCCGCCATCACAGACACGCCGCTCGACAACAAGTCTTTCCCCTGGCTTGCAACGCGTACCATCGAGATTGCGGGCTTTCAGGTTGTTGCGCTGCGACTCGGTTTCACAGGCGAGTTGGGCTGGGAACTGCACATGCCCATGGAGGCATCGGTCCCCGTCTTCGAAGCGATCCACGCGGCCGGAGCAGAGCACGGCCTGATCAACTTCGGTCTGCTCGCAACCGAGTCCATGCGCATCGAGAAGAACTACCGGGCATGGAAGAGCGATCTCCACACCGAGTTCACCGTTCTGGAGGCCGGCCTCGACCGATTCGTCAACATGGACAAGGACTTCCAGGGACGCGAGGCGATTGCCGCTCAGCGAGACGCCGGGCACCGTCGCGTGTTCGTCGCCATGGAGATCGACAACGATCACGCCGCTGCACACACCGGCGATCCGATCTGGGCGGGCGACACGCTCATCGGTGTCGTCACCAGCGGTGCATACGGCCACCACACCGGAACGAACATCGCCATGGGATACGTCGACCCGGCGCATGGCGACGTCGGCACCGAGCTTGTCGTTCAGGTCATTGGCGAGCGTTGCAGGGCAGTTGTTCGCGCTGAGCCGATGTTCGACCCGGACCATGTGCTGCCCCGGTCCAACGACTGAGTCGGTTTCCGTCCGTTCCGGCCGGAAGCCCTATGGAGTTTGGCACTGCGCATCGTCGCTGTGCTCCTCCCGTGAACCTGCTGCGCAGAACCCCTTGCTGCTACGGCGCAAACTCCCAGTCGGTTTCCGTACTACTGAGTTAGCCAGAGCTTTCGATGATGGCGGCTGCAACCGCCGCCGCCATCTGACGATGCCCTTCACCGTTTGGGTGCACGCAGTCGATGCTGTTGACCCAGGGCTCGCCGGTGGTTTCCCCGCGAGCGCAGTACGGGTGGATCTCGGCCACCTGAATATTCAGCAGATCGCCAACGGCGCCGAAACCGGCCGCGCGGAAACCATCGGGCCCAAGGCCGTTCGGAGCCGCATGCCCAACGAAAAGCTCATCGAGCGGTACGAAGATGAGACGGTCGCTGAAATCGGTGTCGTCATAGACGCGGACCGAGTCTTCGATTGCGTCGTTCATGCCGGCAACAACAAACCCTGATTGCTCAGCAAAGCAACTTGTGCGGCATCCTTCAATCCCCTGCGGGTTGTCGGCTGTCGGGTCGTAGTAATTCGTCACGATGAGGGTTGAGTCGGTTCCCTGCAGGAGGCGTTCCAACAGGAAGGCCATGTCCGTCCGGATGCGACCGAGACGCTGATCAACCTGTTCCAGATCAAGCATGAGGTCGTCGGTGAAGAGTCGTTCGGGGCCAACGAAACCCGTGTTGTTCGCGCCGATCGTGATCGTGATGAACTCCGGGTTGGCGCGCACTGCCCAGTCGAGTTGCGTGCGAGTCCGATCCGCGGACTCGCCCGGTTCGGAGAAACCACCTGTGACCTGGCGTTCCCACAGGTGCCAGGTGAAGTAGCCGCTGCACGAGACATTCGACATTGGTGCGCCGGCTTTCAACACGCCTTCGTTCACGAGCCGGGCATGCACCTGGTTCGGGTACGCCGCATCTGATCGCCAGCAGGGGTCGAGCTCCAGGTAGTCCTCGAGGTCCAGACCATGGCCTGCAGGAACGGAGTCGCCCATCGCAAGGAGTCCGGGGCGCGCCGGAAAGGTGCTGCGCAGCGTGACATCGCCCTGCCAGGTGAGGCCGTCGTCATCGGTGACGGTAACCGGCAGGGTGAAGGTGCCTGCGGTGATTGGCTGCCAGCTGATGATGTCGTTGCCAGCCCGTGCGCCAAGCGGGGCATCGTCAATATCGACGGAGACAACCTCGCCATCAGGGTCAGAAGCCACCAGGATTTGGCCGGACTCGCCAACCGTCACGTCGAGGTACGTGTCGACTGGCTGCGGCGGCGCGGGAGTTGGTGTCGGCGTCGCGGTTGGAGTGGGCGTTGCGGTTGGAGTGGGCGTGGCCGTCGGAGTGGGCGTTGGCGTGACAGTGGGTGTTGCCGTCGGCGTTGAGGTGGGAGTCGATGTCGCTGTCGGTGTCGGCGTCGCAATAACGGTGGGCACAGCCGTCGCAGGAATCGGGGTGGCCGCTCCGGCCGCGGCTTCAACATTGTTCGCGTCCCCGGAACACGCAGCCACTACCAAGAACACAACCCCGAGAATCACCGAAAGCAACAGGTGGTGGCGCCAGGTCGTGGTCTTCGCTGCGGTCATCATTACCTGCAACGTATCTCCGCGCCGTTTACTCCAATACCCGACTAGGTTAGTCAGGTATTGGACCTCGAAATCACTTCGAGTAAACGAAAGGCAGACCCTCATGGCGATCCGACTGGGCGACGAAGCCCCGAACTTCACGGCGCAGACCACCATCGGCGAAATCGACTTCCATTCGTGGAAGGGCGACAGCTGGACGGTGCTGTTCAGTCACCCGAAGGACTTCACTCCGGTGTGCACCACCGAACTGGGCTACACCGCAAAACTCGCTGATGACTTCGCGGCGCGCGGCGTCAAGGTGATCGGTCTGTCCTGTGACCCGGTTGATGATCACGAACGCTGGTCTGATGACATCGAAGCCACCCAGGGCGTGCGGCCAAACTTCCCAATGATCGGCGACGCTGATCGTTCCGTGGCCACGCTGTACGACATGCTCCACCCGGACTCCGGCGACACCATGACCGTGCGTTCGGTTTTCGTCATTGCGCCGGACAACAAGGTGAAGCTCACCCTCACCTACCCGGCCAGCACCGGCCGCAACTTCGACGAGATCATCCGCGTCATCGATTCGCTCCAACTCACGGCCGCCCACCCGGTGGCCACCCCCGTGAACTGGACCGCCGGCGACGATGTCATCATCAGCCCGGGGCTCTCCAACGAGGCCGCCGCCGAGAAGTTCCCCAACGGCTGGGACGAACAACGCCCCTACCTCCGCGTCACCGCTCCACCCAGCTGACCTCTACAAGCGCGCACTGCGCCGTTATTCGGTGGAGATGGCCTCAAGGACGTTCATGCGTCCGGCCAGCCAGGCGGGGAAGGCGGCCGCGGCCACACCGGTAACGGCGGCGATGATCACATAGCCGACCAGTGTTGGAATGGGTACCGACGTGGTGGTCACAATGAGCTCCGGCATCTTCTGCGTGGCAAGTACACCAAGCCCGACACCGACGATGACGCCGACAATCCCGCCAAAGGCCGCCACGATGACGCCCTCCCAGCGGATCATCCAGCGGATCTGACGCTTGTCGGTTCCCACAGCGCGCAACAGGCCAATCTCCCTGGTGCGCTCGAAGACCGCAAGTGAGAGCGCGATGGCAATACCGAGCACAGCAATTGCGGCCGAGAGCAACAGCAACACGTTGACGACCGCCAGCGTCTGGTTGATCTGACCCTCCGCTTCGGCACCGCGCTCTTCCTTGGTTTCGACGTTGACGACAGGGAACTCTTCGGCCAGCGCACCTTCCATGGCGGCGCGCACCATCTCGTCGTCCAACCCTTCTGCGCTCAACACAGAAATGAAACCGACCGCCGGGTTCTGGAAGTGCCGCTCGTACAGAGAACTGTCGATGGCCTTGGAGGTGAGCACAAACTCACTCTCATAGATTCGCGCCACTGTCACCTCTTCGACCTGACCATCCAGGAACGCAACGGCGAAACTGTCACCAACCGTCAACCCGCGATCGGCCGCCCAGTCGTCCTCCAACCAGATTGCATTCTCGATTGGAATGGACGGATCGGAATCGATGACACCGCCATCGACATGGCGATCGACCACATCGAGTTCCGTGGCCAGCGCGTCCTCAACAGTGATCTTTGAAGCCCCGAGATCGGCTGCGATCTCATCAAAGAGATTCGGATTGCCTTCCTCATTGTTGAGACGCAGGAAGATCTGGGGTAGCTGACGCTGCACCTCAGCTGCGTCAGCACCAATGAAGGCAACGAACGCCGCGAACGAATAGCGGGAGGCAAGCGCCTCCTCCACTTCCGGCAGCGCGTCGATTGTCTCAAAGGCCTCGAACGGCATGGGAACGAAGGTTGGCCCGGCCTGCGGACCTGAGACGAAAAATTGAGCCTTGACGCCGGTATCGAGCGCTTCAGTCACCGACGACTTGATGGAATCACCGATGACCGTTACCGCGGTGACCAGCGCAAGGCCGATCATGAGGGCCGCTGCAGTGGTGGCGGTGCGGCTTGGATTTCGCGCCGCGTTCTCCCGAGCCAGCTGTCCGGTCAGGCCGAAAGATCCAATTGCGCTGCGGAGCAGACCCCAGCCCGCCAGACCCAGAACAACAGCTGCGATCACTGCGCCGATGACAACACCGATAATGGCGCCGATGTTGCCGTCGGCCTGCGATGCCGCAAACCAGACAGCGCCGCCGATGGCACCCGGCACGCCAGCCAACAGCAGCACGCCCATCAAACCGGTAACAATGGAGAGCGGGCCGGGGAACCCGATGATTCGGCTGACCGGGGAAGCCACGATGCTGCTCACGAGAGCTGCGCCAATGATGGTGAGGATTGCGCCCGCACCAAGAAGTCCGAACGTTTCGCCCAGTCCCGTCTCGGTGAAACGGACGATGGTCAGACACACGAGCCCAGTCACCAGCAGTGCCACCTGGGCCAGCTTGCGCGTGCGGGGGCCGAGCAGCCGGATGGCCACGTACACCGCCAGCCCGCCAACCACGGGAAACGCGAGCCGCGGCAGCCAACCCGAGCCGCGCCAGGCAAGCAGGAACGCTCCGACAGCGACCGGTACAGCCACAAACACACCCATCGGGTTGAACTCGTTCTCAATTCCCTCGAGTGAGGCGCCGTCTCGCAGTGCCGCTATCGGAGTCACCGACCGGGCCCGGATACTCGGGATGAGCGCAGCCGCCAGCGTCACCACGATGCCCACGACCAGCGCCCAGATGATTGTGCCAACTCGGATGGGCAGTCCGGTGTCGCCGGGGAAACCGAGCTGCGACAGCCCGAACCGCAACACATTTGCGAGCAACCAGCCCGCCGGGAGCCCGACGATGGTCGCCAGGATGCCGAGAACAATCGCTTCTCCCTGCATCATGTTGGTGATCTGGGAGGGGCTTGCCCCAACGGACCGCAGCAGGCCGAGCTCCTTGATTCGCTGACCCAGAGTGATGGTGAAGACGTTGAAAATCAGGAACGCACTGACCGCGAGAATGATGAATGCGAACACCAGAAGGACCGTGCGGAAGATGCTGAGAATCTGCCCGAACGTCTCCTGAGTCTCCTCCAGAATTTCGGCCTGACTACGTACCACAATTTGATCATCGATGGGCTGCAGCTCAGCTTCGAGGCGGGAAATCAGGCCGTCAACGTCACCGTCAGAGATCACGCGAATCTGGTCGTAACCCTCACCGTTGTTCAGTCGGGCGACGGCTTCGGCCAGTTCGAATGCAACGATGACGGCGCCAACTGTTGCGTTCGTGTCCTCGCTACCAAACGAGAACGTACCAACCAGTTCATACTCCTGCGGGATACCCACGGGAGTGGCGATGCGGTACCGCTCACCGATGGTGAAATCGTTGGCCGCAAAGGCGGTCTCGTCGATGACGAATTCCCCAGCACTCTGAGGAGGGCGACCTTCTTTCAGGAAGTTGGTTCCATCATTGTCGTCCCAATTCGTTCCGATGTTCGGACCGTTGGCAACGACGGGGTTCCCACCGCCGTCGATGGGAATGGTGGCGAAGTCGGCCACAACCGGAAGTACTCCTTCCACCCCTTCCACGTTGTTGATGACTTGGACGACGCGTTCGGGCAGGGCGGGAACTTCGGTTCCGTCGCCGAAGGGCGAATCAGAGGAGACGGCAATGTCGTAGCCGCTTTCGATGTTCCCGGCGAGGCTGTCAAAGGTGTCACGGAGGCCGTCCGTGAAGATGAAAACTGCCGTGACCGCAGCCACGCCGAAGGTAATTGCCAACCAGGTGAGCAGATAGCGCAGTGGACGCTGCAGGAAGTTCTTGAGGATGAGTGATCCAAGCATGGGTGCTGTGTGCGCTCAGCGACCGATGGCGCGGATCTTGTCGAGCACGGTGTCCGGCGTCGGTTCCACCAGATTGTCAACGATGCGGCCGTCCGCAAGGAACAGCACCTCGTCGGCGAAGCTCGCTCCTACCGCGTCGTGGGTGACCATCACGATTGTCTGCCCATACTGACGGACTGCCCTCTGCATGAACTCGAGGATCTCGGTTCCGGTGACCGAGTCAAGGTTGCCGGTGGGCTCGTCCGCAAAGATGATGTCCGGCCGAGTGGCCAGAGCTCGAGCTACCGCAACGCGTTGTTGCTGTCCGCCCGACAACTCATCGGGCTTGTGGGTCATCCGGTCAGCGAGGCCGACAGCGTGTACGACCTCGTTGAACCATCCGTCGTCAATTGTGGTACTGGCCAGTCGCGCCGGGAGTCGCATGTTCTCGTCGGCCGTCAGCGTGGGCACCAGGTTGAAGGCTTGGAAGATAAAGCCGACGGCACCACGCCGCAGGTGCGTCAGCTCTTTCTCCGACAGCTCCGATATCTCGGTGTCGCCAATCCAGATCTGCCCGGTGCTCAGTGTGTCGAGTCCAGCCAGACAGTGCATGAGCGTGGACTTGCCAGACCCGGAAGGGCCCATCACGGCCGTAAATCTTCCACGCGGGAAGTCCACGGACACGCCGTCAAGGGCGCAAACCTCGGTGTCTCCTGATCCGTAGATCTTGGTGGCGTTCACCGCCCGAGCGGCGAGCCCTCTGGGCACACCGGCTCCGATGGGTGCGAGTGGTGTTTCCACCTGGTCGGACATGAGAGCTTCTCCCGCCATGTGGCTTGCCATGCGATGCGTATGGCCACGACCATCGTAGGCGACCGGGCGATAATCGGTTGTTGAGATTCAGGCCCCGTGCAGTCGACTGATTGCTCACCTGCCATTCGGGTGAACGTAGTATTGGCCCATGACAATGTCCGAAGCTCTGCCCACCAGCGATTCGGGCACAGCGCCCATCGCATCCGCCATCAACGCGTCCAAAATTTACGGGACCGGCGACACTGAAGTTCGAGCACTTGACGGCTTGAACGCCAACTTTTCACCTGGCCAGTTCAGTGCGGTCATGGGCCCGTCCGGGTCCGGCAAATCAACCCTCATGCACGTCATGGCGGGCCTGGACCGGGTCACCACGGGTGATGTGGTCATCAACGGCATCAACCTCAACACACTGTCCGAGAAGGAACTGACACTTCTTCGACGCGACCGGATCGGCTTCGTCTTCCAGGCATTCAACCTCGTCCCAACGCTGAGCGCCGAGGAGAACATGACGCTGCCCCTCGAGCTGGCTGGCAACAAGCCGGACATGGCCTGGTTCAATCAGGTGGTGAAGGCCGTTGGTCTCGGCGATCGACTCACCCACCGCCCCAACGAGTTGTCGGGTGGCCAACAGCAACGCGTGGCTGTCGCCCGCGCTCTCGTCGCCCAGCCCGACATCATCTTCGCCGACGAACCAACCGGCAACCTCGACAGCCGCACCGGTCACGAGATTCTGGACTTCCTCCAGACCGCGGTTCGCGAACTGGGTCAAACGGTGGTGATGGTCACGCACGACCCACTCGCCGCCAGCTACACCGATCGGGCGATCTTCCTTACCGATGGCCAGATCACGTCAGAGATGATGGAACCGAACGCAGACGAGATCTACACCCACATGCGGAACCTCGGAGCCTGATCGATGATCCTCAAACTCGTTCGCCGCAACATTGCGTCGAACAAAGGGCGCCTCGCCCTCATGCTGTTATCCGTCGTTATCGGCGTGGCCTTTGTGTCCGGTTCATTCCTTCTGGCGGACAGTCTTCGCTCCATCTTCAATGGCATTTCCGAGCAGGCGTTTGCTGGCGTGGACGCGCAGGTCCGCGCCACGCAGGACGAGCTGTCTGACACAAACGTCCTGGAACGCTTTGACGACTCTGTGGTTGCAACCGTGTCCGGCGTCCCCGAAGTGGAGTTCGCCGAAGGCGCCATCTTCGCATTCGAGCAGGTCTATACAATCAATGACGACGGCGAACCGCGACGGCCGTTCGGACCGCCGGTTCTCAGCAGCTCATGGGCAGGGCCCTCACCTGTCTCGTCGTGGAACATCGTGGACGGGCGCGCCCCGGTGGGCTTGGAGATGGCCATCGACACAACCCAGGCTGAACAGTTTGATCTGAACGTCGGGGACATCACGCTCGTCGGGTTGTCGGACGGCTCGCTGGAGGAGTTCGAGATCGTCGGAACCGTCACCTTTGGCGATGCCGCCGCAGGCGCGTTCTTCAATCTGTTCGACCTGCCAACAATGCAACGCATTGTTGGGGCTGAAGGCCTTGTTGACGGCGTGGCGATCAGCGCCGCGGACGGCGTCAGTGGAGCAGAACTCATCAGCTCCGTCGAGCAGGCGCTCGACTTCGACCCGCTGTATGAGGTTGTCTCGAGCGCAACCCTGGTTGAGGAATCCAACGACAGTTTCGGATTCATCATCGACATCATCGGCTACATCCTTCTTGGCTTCGCACTGGCCGTGGTGTTTGTGTCCATCTTCATCATTTACAACACGTTTGCGATCCTCATCAGCCAACGGATTCGCCAGTTCGGCCTGCTTCGCTCTGTGGGTACAACCGGGGAACAGATCCGGACCATGGTGCTGATTGAGGCGCTGTTGATTGGCCTTCTCGCCTCGGTCATTGGACTGTTCGGTGGCATTGGCATTGCCTGGCTGCTCAAACTGCTGTTCAGTACCGGTGGCGGCGCGTTCCCGGACGGCCCCATCATCTTCGAGCCGCGGACAATCGTTTGGGCATTCGCAATCGGCGTTGGCGTCACCGTGTTGTCCGCCCTCATCCCGGCCGTTCTGTCCCAACGCATTCCAGCTCTTGCCGCACTGCGCGATGGCGCGCAGGCCAGCGAAGGCAGCCTTCGACGACGCACAATCCTTGGCGTTCTCTTCACCATTGCAGCTGTTGCCGCTCTGGGCATCGGCAGCTCCGACCTTGACAGTGAAGGTCTGCGCTGGTCACTCCTTGGCCTTGGAACCGTCCTGCTGTTCGTTGGCGTAGCCGCCCTGAGTGCGCTGTTCGCCGGACGCGTTGCACACCTGATTGGCGCACCGGTTGAAGCAACACGAGGTCTTCGAGGCCGGTTGGCTCGGGACAATGCCACTCGCAATCCCCGCCGAACCGCTGCCACGGCCACCGCGTTGATGATTGGCCTTGCCCTCGTCGCCGCGGTGCTCGTCATCCAGCAGTCGCTTCGCACCTCGCTCAACAATGTCCTCAACGATTCGGTGGCCGCTGATCTCTTCATCTTCGAAGAGCTGCAGGGTTTACCGTTCGCTGGCACCGCCGCTGAACGACTTCGGGAAGCACCCGAGATTGCCCAGGTCGCAGGCGTTTCCGCACTGAAGGGATTTGTCGACGGCGATGTCGTCAGCATGGCCGGCTTCGACGTTTCCACCGGCGAGAGTGTGCTCAATATCGGCCTGACTGAAGGCACCTACAATCTCGGAACCAACGGTGTCCTCCTGCTCGACGACACGGCCGCTGAGCTCAACAAGACCATTGGCGATCAGGTTGAGATCGTGTTCCCTGATGACTTCACGGACACGTTCAGCATCGCCGGACTTTTCAGTGACACCACGCTGGTTGGCGCTGATTGGGTGCTTGACCGGGAAGTGACTCGGCTCCATACTGAGCTGGACTCGGTTGGTTTCCTTGGCGCCACCTTCGCAGAAGGCGTGGATCCTGACGTCGCTCAGGAAGCAGCCACAGAGGCCATCTCATCGTTCCCGCAACTGATCGTGCAGGACAACACCGAGTTCCGGGAGACCCAGTCCAGTCAGGTGAACCAGATTCTCATCCTGATCTTCGGCCTCCTCATGCTCTGCGTGGTGGTGGCCCTCATCGGCATCATCAACACCATGGTGCTCTCGGTACTCGAACGCACCCGAGAGATTGGTCTGTTGCGCGCCGTTGGTACCAGCCGTAAGCAGTTGCGTTCGATGATCCGATGGGAAGCGATCATCGTCGGCGTGTTCGGTGCCTTGATGGGCGTGGTGCTTGGCCTCATCATCGGCGTTGTCTTCTCCCGCGCCATTCCCGATCAGGTGATCAGCACCATCACCATTCCGTGGCCATGGCTTGCGTTGTTACTCCTGGTTGGTGCACTCCTCGGTGCCGGCGCTGCACTGCTCCCCGCCCGTCGTGCCGCCAAGATGAACATCCTCGACGCAATCAGCGCCGAGTAGGTGGGCGCTGTGACATTCACCGACCTCCGGCCGGTGCGGCTTTCAAGCCGGCGAGCACTCGTGAGGGTGTGAGCGGGAACGCATCGAACCAGACGCCTGTCGCATCGTGGACCGCCGCGATGACGGCAGGCGCGTAGGTGATGTAGGGCATCTCCGCCATGCCGCGTGCGCCCCAGGGACCCAGCGGGTCGGCCAACTCAAGGATGACGCTGTCCACCTGTTCCGGGATATCACCAATGCCGGGAATCAGATAGGACGAGAGGCGCGGGTTGCGGATGCGGCCGTCGGTCACCACCAGGTTCTCGCTGAGCACGTACCCGTGCGCCTGCACCACAGCACCTTCGACCTGCCCCTGAACAAGACGGGGGTTGATGGCGCGGCCAACGTCATGAGTGGACACAACCCGGTCCACTCGAATGTGTCCGGTCTCGATGTCGACCGTGACCTCCACTGCCTGGGCCATGTAGCCATACGTGTGGTTCGGGGTGCCAACGCCAGTCTCCGGATCAAGCGGCTCGGTGGGCGGCGGGACAAAACCAAACTGGCCAACGGCCGGACGGTGTCCATCGAGCCATGCCTTCTCCGCTTCCTCCGCGGCACCGAGAATGGAGTTGCCTGCCATCCAGGTGAGTCGGGATGCTGATGCGGAGCCGGAGTCACCGGTAACTGCCGTGTCTGAGAAGATGCCGGTGACGTTGGCCAGCGACACGCCGGTGGCGTCGGCAGTCATCTGTCGCATGATCTGATGTGTTCCCTGACCAACCTCTGCACCGGAGTGCAGAATCTCTGCGCTGGTTGGCTGGTCGTCACCGTCGGCGCCATGCAGGCGGATCTCGGCCTCGCACAGTTCCGGCGCGCCGTGACTGAAGCCGACGTTCTTGAAGCCCGAGGCGAATCCTCGACCCCGACGCAACGCTGACGGTTCGGCCGGCAGGGAAGCAATGGGGGCGAAGGGCTCGGCCGGGCCCATCGGCTGATCGAAGGCTGCAGACTCGGCGCACGCGTCGATGACCTGCGGCAGCGTCACGCCTGCGGGCATCATCACCTGTGTGATGCCGTCACTGCCTTCACGCAGGGTGTTGATTCGGCGAAGCTCAACCGGGTCCATCTGCAGGGCTTCGGCCAGCTTGTTCATTTGCGTCTCGGCGGCGAACGCACCCTGGGGCCCACCGAAGCCACGGAACGCTCCGCCCGGCACTGCGTTGGTGTAGACCGCGCTGCTGTCGATGCGCGCGTTCGGCACTTCGTACCCACCAGCGACCGCAAGGTGCGCGTTGCCAAGCACTTTGTCGGACGTGCAGTTGTAAGCGCCGGCATCCAACCAAACGTCGGCTTCGACCGCCGTGATTCGACCGTCACGGGTAGCGCCCAGCTTGCAATGGATGGTGCCGCGATGGCGCTTGTGGTGACCGACGATGGATTCCTCGCGAGACCATCTGCAGTGCAGCGGACGATCCCGCGAGATGTCTTCGCCCAGTTCGTGCAGGCGTTGCGCGGCGAGGGCCATGACCACCTGAAGCGACATATCTTCTTTGCCGCCGAACGCACCGCCGATTGCGGCGTAGATCACGCGCACCTGATCAATCGGGAGGTCAAGCGCGTGCGCTATCTGCTCGCGGTCCTCGTGGGTCCACTGCCCGCTCGTCTCAACCGTGATGCGGCCCTCGTCGTCAATCCAACTCGATGCCGCTTCCACCTGCAGGTAGGCGTGCTCCTGATACGGCACCTCGTAGGTGCCTTCAACCGTCACCTCGGCTGCGACCCAACCAGCGTCGATGTCACCCTTACGAATCCGCTGGGTGGTGTAGATGTTCGACCCAGTTTCCGGGTGAACCAGAGTCGCATCGGTCCGGGCCGCATCGAGATCGGCGACCACGGGCAACAGTTCCCATTCAACGTCGATCAACGCCGCGCCAGCATCAGCGGCCTGTTTGGTGTCAGCGATGATCACGGCAATCTGGTCGGCCTCCCATCGGCTCACGGACGTATCCACCGAGGCACGCCCGGTGTCGCCAAGACCGACAAGGACGGGATGGTCGAAGCGGGTAAGTCCATACTCGTTCACGGGCACATCAGCGGCCGTGAGAATTGCGACCACGCCCGGCACCTCCTCGGCGGCAGCGGTGTCCATGTGCACCATCCGCGCATGCGGCTGGTTCGAGAAGACCGCAACGACGTGGCGGGCGTTCACAGGTATTCCATCAGCTGGGTAGCGGACTGCTCCCGTGACCTTGCCGGTGGCGTCGTGGCGTTCGGCTGAGGATCCAACGGTCATGATGTATCGCGCATCTGTCGAGCGGCCGATCGGACCGCTTCGATGATTGGGTAGTAGCCCGTGCAGCGGCACAGATTTCCACTGAAAGCCAGTTTGATTTGCTCATCCGTCGGGTCCGGGTGTTCTTCCAACAACCGAGCGCCAGACATGAGAAAGCCGGGGATGCAAAAGCCGCACTGCGCGGCGAACTCATCGATGAAGGCCTGCTGCAGAATGTGGAGCATGGAGTCTTCGAGGTCTGACTCGCCTGGCACGGCGAGACCTTCAACCGTGCGAACATCGGCATCGTCAGCCTGGGCGGCCGAGACGAGACAGCTCATGACCGCTGCGCCGTTGAGATGCACAGTGCACGCACCGCACTCGCCTTCCGCACAACCCTCCTTCACGCCGTCGAATGGCGTCGGTGCCTCACGCAGCCAGTCAAGCAGCGTGCGGGAAGCAGCACCGTGCGCCTTTACGAGTTCACCGTTCACGGTGATGCGCACCGGCACCTCGTCGGTGATCGACTGGTTGCGAGCCCGGGGTGCTGCGTCGCGCAACGACGCAAGCAACGTGGGGGAAGCGGGCCACGCCTGCCGGTGCGAGTTGGTGGCAATGGCAGAGAGCCCACGGGTGATGAGCGGCACCACAATGTCGCGTCGATAGTCGGCCGTGGCGCGCACGTCGTCGATGGGATTGATGGCTTCAGCTAATGCTGCGGCGCAGTGGCTGGTCACCGATTCGTCCGTGATGGCCTGCCCAATCAGCGTGTCAGCGAACGCCGGCATCATGACCACCGTGGTGGCCACGCTTCCAAGAGCCAGGCGCGCGTCAGCGACCGTTACGCCATCGTCTTCGAGACGAACCATCATCCCTGCGTGCACAACCGAGATGGCTTGTGTTCGACGCAGCCCCAGCTTCATCCAGATGCCGCGAGAATCGCCCGTCCACTTGGGGATACGAATCGTGTGCAACAACTCGTCAGGCTCAATGGCCGTCGACCGAAAGCCAGTGAAGAATTCGTCTACCGTAACGATGCGACTGTTGAGCGACTGCGCGCCGAGACGCACCAACTCCACGCTTGCACCCAACGCCATCAGCGCAGAGATGGTGTCATTGGCCGGACTGGCCGTGATCAGGTTTCCGGCAATCGTTGCCCGGTTGCGCAACTGCGGCGAACCCACTTCGAGACACGCCTGCGCCAGTGGCAACGCGACGTCCGAGAGTATCGAGTCGCCAACCACCTGGTTGTGCGTGACCCCGCCGGACAGGATGACTTCGTGCTCGTCATCGACAATGGCGCGGAACCCATGGATGGCGCTGAGGTCAACGAGCGTGACGGGCGGCCCGGATTCGCCCCGAGCCAGATCGAGGAGAAGATCAGTCCCTCCGGCGATAAAGCGGGCATCGGTCGCTGACCGATGCTGACGGAGCGCTTCGTCCACACTCGCGGGCCGAATGACACGAGCAACAGAGCGGCCCCGCCGCTGCACATCATGCAGAGAAAACGCTTCGGTCGTACTCACAAGACCCAAGTGTCTCACCAAACGTGGCCCGGCAAGGGTTTTCACGACGCAGGTGGTCACGTGCAGTCAGCGACCGTCGGCAGTCCGCTGATCATGCTCGTACTGTGTGACCTACTCCTCGCTGCTGACGAATGTCGCTGCTGGCGGTGTGTTTCCTAAACCTTATGCTTACATGGGTCCGATTATTGGGCTCGCACCAAGCTACTTGGGTTCTTTTAGTAAAGTATGTGGATACTCGGGAGCAAAAAGGAAACCATGGCTAAGAACCCAACTAACCCTTGGCCGACCGGGCCACGCACGGTGTTCTTCGACGACTCCGCAACTGCCCCAACCAGATCCAAGGCCACCAGGGAGGGCCGGATCCGCCGGATCGCAACCGGGGTGTGGACAGCGGACATGGCAAGTCCGGTTCCAGAAATCATCGAGAAGAACGTGATCAAGATTATTGCGCGACGTATCGGCCCATCGATCCTTGTCGATCGAACTGCTGCTCGGGCTGGAAGAGTCGACAATGGTGTCATAGCGATAGCCACCGACAGCCGCACGACGGACCTCAAACTTCCCGGTGTCACTATTCGGGTCCGCCCGTTGGTCACACACGCATCTGATATCGCCTACCCACAGGGTATGCAGCTGGCGACACCAGCCCGGGCGCTGGTCGACAATCTCGATGGTCCGGCCAACGCCGATCGCTACCTCACCACGGGAGAACTCCAAGACTGGCTTGCCCTGAAAAAGCTGGAATACACCAACCTGCAGTTTGGACGTTTGCAAACTGATGCTCATCAGGTGGCTGTTGACCTTGACGTCGACGTGGCTGCCCGGATCGATGAGCTATTTGCGATAGCCAACCAGGAGCACGGAGCACCAGCCCCTGTCGGCATCCTCGCCCGTGCGGGCGCCGCCGGAGACCTCTACGACGAGCATCGACTCAGCTTGTTCTCCGAGCTGAGGAAACAGCTGGCCAACATCGAGCAACGGCAGCTGCCCGAGCCTGACCCCGACGGTGAACTTCCCTTCTACGAGGCCTACTTCTCCAACTACATAGAAGGGACGGAGTTTCATGTCGAACAGGCGCGGCGCATCGTAGAGCACAGCGAGATGCCATCAGATCGCCCAGCGGACGCCCACGACATCCTTTACACCTTCCATTGCGTCACAGATCATGTTGGTCGTGCGGCTTCGAGCACTGATGCGGCCAAGCTTCGCGAAATACTCACCAAAAGGCATCGGACATTCACGGCCGGGCGACCAGATATGACGCCGGGTGTATTCAAGACGGAGCCCAACAGGGTGGCAGCCGTCGACTTCGTCAAACCCGAGAAGGTCGAAGCAACCCTCACTCGGGCCCTGAGCCACCTGAGCGATGTGCCAGTGGGATTTGCCAGGGCGGTGTACATGATGGTGGTGATCGCTGAGGTTCACCCATTCGTCGACGGTAACGGCCGCTCCGCGAGGCTCATGATGAATGCCGAGCTGTCAGCCGCACAGCTGTGTCGCATCGTTATCCCAACCGTGTGCCGGAACGAGTACATGAGCAGTCTGCGGAAATTTTCCCACAGCGGAAGCATTGACGCAGTCTTGAAGGTTCTCGACCTGTGCTGGCGATGGACGCATACCGTTCCCTGGTCCGCAGCAGAGGCTGCGGAGCTCTACCTCCAGAGCACCAACGCTTACGTGGACTCAAACGAGGCCGAGCGAGCAGGCCTCCGACTGCTGATCCACTGATCAGAACAAGCCACTGGAGTCTCATTTGCGGCGAGACAATTGCAGTACTGAGTCGCCCCACCCAACATTGCAGGGCGAGCACGTACAACCGCGAGATACCCAATGGGATCAGACATAACGGCGAGCGGCTGAGGCGGTTGCGTCCCAGTAGCCGGACCCGAACTTGATGGCGTGAACGAACAGGGGCGCAAGCTGGTGGAGCGGAATGCGTTCCTCCCAGCCCCGGGCCAGCGGGAAGGTTTCGTCGTAGGCAACGAAGGCTGCTGAACCGAAACCGCCGAAGAGTTGCATCATTGCCAGGTCGAACTCGCGGTGACCGCCGTGACACGCAGGGTCAATGAGCCAGCTCTTCCCCTGACGATCGACCATCCGATTGCCAGCCCACAGATCTCCGTGGAGTCGAGCCGGCGGTTCCACTGGTACATCGAGCGACGCGAGCCGTTCCGCCACAGCCTGCACGGCGTCGACGATTGAAGCGGGAACATCGCTGGTGTCCCGCGCGATCTGCACAAGTGGCAGCAGTCGATTGGCTGCGTAGTGCTCGGTCCACGTGTCCACCGGTTCGTTCGGCAGGTGACGGCTGCCCGTTGGGTTCCGATCCTTGCGTCCGAACGCAGGCGCGCCGGCCTGGTGAAGCTGCGCAAGCCTGCGTCCGAACTCGGATTCGCCATCTTCCGCAGAGGAGCCGCGCTCAATCCACTCGAGGATGAGGAGCGGACGAACGTCGCCCACGTGAAGCACCCGCGGCACGGAAATCGCGTCTGCTTCACCCAACCAGGTCAGGTCACCGGCTTCGGTTTGAAAGAAGCTCGGCAGCGCCCCTTCCCGTGTCTTGGCAAACACCCGCTGCCCATTGTCAAGGTCACACCAGACCGCCTCGGCCACATCACCGCCGCTCACCGCTCCCGAGGCGACGACGTGCGCCCCCAGTGCTTCCTGAACCGCAGCAAGAATCATTGCGTCAGTCTTGCAAACCGTGGGGACAATCCAACGTGGCAAGCTGGACAGCATGAGCTACGAATGTTTTGACGTCACCATCTCCGACAAAGTTGCCCATGTGCAGATGAAGCGTGCTGACGCGCTGAACACGATGATCCCATCGTTTTGGCGCGAGCTGCCCGGGATCATCAACGAGCTCAGCGACAACGGCTCGGCTCGCGCAGTTGTCCTCAGTTCCACCGGCCGTCACTTCACGGCAGGCATGGACCTCGCGGTGTTCGGCGGCGGCGACAACAACCCGCTCGAAGGCGCAGACCCGGTGGAGAAATCTCGCCGCAACGCAAACATGCGACTGACGGCTCTGCATCTGCAGGACACGTTCAGCTGTCTGGAACGAGCACGCATGCCTGTGCTTGCGGCTATCCAGGGAGGCTGCATCGGCGGCGGCGTTGACATGGTCAGCGCGTGCGACATGCGCTACGCAACGGCGGACGCGTGGTTCTGTATTCAGGAGATCAACATCGGTATGACGGCCGATGTTGGAACGTTGCAGCGCCTCCCGAAAATCATTCCGGAAGGCGTTGCCCGCGAGCTTGCTTACACCGGTGACCGGATGTCCGCCGAGCGAGCGCAGGCCGTTGGCCTCGTCAACGAGGTATTCGCAACCCATGACGACCTGGTTTTCGGCGTTCTGGACATAGCGGCACGGATTGCAAGCAAATCTCCCATGGCCGTATGGGGCACGAAGGAATCCATCAACTTCACCCGCGACCACAGCGTCGCCGACTCCCTGAACTTCATTGCCACGTGGCAGGCCGGCATGTTCCGGGCCCCGGACATGATCAAGAGTTTCGAAGGCATGCAGAAGAAGGAAACCCCGGAGTTCGACGACCTTCCGCCGGTCCGTCGCACCCTGGACTGATTGCGCCTGGACTGACCGCTCGGACTGATCAGGCAAGGCGGATGATCGACTCGTGCTCGACTGCGGCAACAAGCTTGCCATCGAGAGAGAAGCGCAAGTCCACAATGGCCCGGTCACCGGCACGCGAATCGAAGCGGTCGCGCACCCAGGATTCCACCTGCACAGTTGAGTCGAGAGGTACCTCGCCGAGATGCCGAACAATGCTGCGCACGTGAATCCATGATCCGTCCACCAGGTTCTCCATGGTGACAAGGTTGCCGAGCGTGAGCCACACAACAGGATGCACAATCCCGTTGGCTTCATACAGTCTCAGGTCATCACCGCAGCGGGCGCCGTAGCCGGCCAGGTCATCGCTGAGCACCACGTCAAGATCGGGCAGTCGCTCGCCCGTCAGAGATGCGGAGACGTTGAGACGTTCGGGCGCCTGCTCAGCGGTGAACACATCGAAGCTGGCGCGAGGCTCACCGCCCACCTGCGCCTCAACCATCTGACCGCTCGCAACGCAGTCGACGACGTCGCCGTCGAGCACCGGCAGACGGAACCTCACCTCGCCTCCCCCACTCTGCACCCACGACAACCCCCACGATGATGCGGGCACATGGGTGAGGTACGCATAGACCGTGGTGCCTGCCACCAGCGCCGCAGCGAAACCTGCCTCGATTGCTCCTTCATCGGTGTGAATCCGGTTGCTCGCGTGTTCGGGAAGATTGACCGCCTTCGTGGACCATGGAGCCAGCGGAGCAGACGATGCGATATTCATGAACGCAGTCTCCCACGTCGCCTCCCGCACCAGCTCCACAGAGGGGCGCTACGGTCAATGCGAAATGTCACGCTCGGCAACGGAGCCGACGGAACAGGGATGAGCAGGATGCGCGACGAAGAGTCCGAGACAATGCAGCGCTGGCGGGCAAATGAAGAAACCGCCGAATCCATGATTCCGATCATCGGACGCATGTACCGCGACAAAGACATCGTCTTGTCCATTTATGGACGCAAGCTTGTTCGCCTCTCCGCTGTCGGCATTCTCAAGGCACATCGCTACGCCCGCCAGCACCGCCCGGAAGGCGAGCTCGCCGTTGCCGACACGTTCCGCCTGCTTGAAGCAATGAGCGTGATGGTGTTGGACTCTGCCAAGGTTGACCTCGGCAAGCTCACGGCGCAATACCTGGCCGAGCAGGCAGATGGGGCTGGGCAGACTCCGGTCGCGTTTCTGACGGAAGCTCTTGGCGCAATCACTACTGGCAGCGGCAAGCTTCTCGACGAACCGACCGATGTCGTCCTCTATGGTTTCGGCCGCATCGGCAGACTGTTGGCCCGCATCCTCATCGATCGCACAGGCAGCGGAGCCAAGCTGAACCTTCGCGCCATTGTCCTTCGCCCGGGAAGCGAAGGCGACCTCGACAAACGCGCCAGCCTGCTCCGACGTGACTCCGTTCACGGTTCGTTCAACGGCGCAATCGAACTGGATCACGACAAGAACCAGATCATCGCCAACGGAAACCCCATTCAGCTGATCTACGCCAAGAGCCCGGATGAAGTGGACTACGCGTCGCATGGCATCGAGAACGCGATCGTGGTGGACAACACCGGCATCTGGCGTGACACCGAAGGGCTCAGTCGCCACCTCGCCTCACCGGGCGCTTCCCGCGTTCTTCTGACGGCTCCGGGCAAGGGTGACATCAAGAATGTGATCTACGGCGTCAACGACAGCGTCATGAACGATGACGACGTCATCCTCTCCGCCGCAAGCTGCACCACCAACGCCATCGTCCCGACGCTCAAAGTCATCAACGACCGCTATGGCATCGTCAACGGCCACCTCGAAACCGTGCATGCCTTCACGAACGATCAGAACCTCACCGACAACTTTCACAAGAAGGCCCGCCGCGGCCGAGCCGCCCCTCTGAACCTGGTGATCACGGATACGGGTGCAGCCACGGCGGTGGCGAAGGCCCTGCCGGAGCTCGAAGGCAAACTGACCGGCAACGCCATACGGGTACCCACCCCAAACGTGTCGCTGGCCATTCTGAACCTGAACCTTGAGAACCCAACCAGTCGCGACGAGGTCAACGCCTACCTGCGCGAAGTGTCTCTGACCCCCGAGTTGAGCGAACAGATTGACTACACATCGTCTTCAGAAGTGGTCTCAAGTGACCTTGTGGGCATCGACCGAGCTGGCATCGTCGATTCCCAGGCAACCATCGTGAATGACAATCGCTGCATTCTTTATGTCTGGTACGACAACGAAGCCGGCTACAGCTATCAGGTGGTGCGCATCCTGCAATCACTCGCCGGCCTGACGTACCCGACCATTCCCTGAGCGGACCGCGCTGACCAATGGAACTCTCCGTGTTCGAGCAGGTCGCCGATGCGGTGCACGCAATGATGCCAGAGGACCTCGGACACTGGGGCTACTCGGCTCATCGGCGCGGTATCAAGGTCTGGTTCGGCGACGAGAAAAACCGTGAGCACTACGAAGCACAGCTGATCCCCCGTCGGTTCATCGACGGCGAAGACGGCATGGCGGTTGAGGTGGGCTTCCACGCCGAGCAGCGCGACATGGCGGAGAACGACGCTGCGCTGGCCAAATTGCTCAAGGCCGAAAAGTCCTGGCGCAAGAAGCTGGGCGCAGAAGCCGAAGCCGGTCCATTCCTGGGGAGGCCCGAAGACTGGCGACGCGTGTCCGAAGCCTGGACCGACATCGACCTCGACGACGAAGAACTGGTCATGGACATCGCCTATCGCCTCACCGACTACATCACCGCCCTCGAACCCATCCGCCAGCGGGAGTAGCAACACCCCAACAGGTTGGCAAACGTATTCAGCTTCCCAAGCTGAATACGGGTTTCGATTACCCTCACCCGCTCTCTATGTGATTGAACGCAGGCCGGGCTGAAAAGCCCGGCCTGTTGCGGTTTTCAGGCAGTGCAGAGGGTGCGTGTTGGTTGGCCTTGCTTGTCGAGGATTCGCACTCTTGCTCAAAGTCTCGCGGCCCGTCCGCGGCCCATGAAGGTCGCTGAGATGTCCGTGTCTCACCGAGCGCGTACAGTTCAAGGAGGAGGTAGTAATGGCCAAGTCATCTATCGAGTGGACTGAAGTCACATGGAACCCAACCACGGGTTGCGATCAGACTTCACCGGGCTGCGACAACTGCTACGCAATGACCATGGCTAAGCGCCTCAAAGCGATGGGTCAGCCAAAATACCAAGCCGATGGCGACAGCCGGACGAGCGGTCCGGGCTTCGCTCTGACGCTACATCCGGACACTCTCGCTGATCCGTTGCGTTGGCGCAATTCGCGCTTAGTCTTCGTTAACTCGATGAGCGATCTCTTTCACCCTGACGTTCCTGATGACTTTATTGCCCGGGTATTCGAGGTCATGAACGACACTCCGCAGCACACATATCAAGTGCTGACGAAGCGAGCCAATCGCCTTCAGCGATCGAGCGATCAGTTCGACTGGCCCCAGAACCTTTGGCTTGGCGTCTCTGTCGAAACGCAGCGCTATGCATTCCGAGCTGAGTGCCTACGCCACATTCCGGTTCCCGTAAGGTTCGTGTCTGCCGAACCGTTACTCGGTCCGTTAGATCTTGACCTATCAGGAATCGACTGGCTCATTGTCGGCGGCGAATCAGGTCCAGGTGCTCGTCAGATGGAGGCGAGGTGGGCCGAGTCACTGCGGGATGCAAGCCTTGACCTCGACACTGCGTTCTTCTTCAAACAATGGGGCGGCCGTACTCCAAAAGCGGGCGGGCGGACGCTCGGTGGGCGGCTCTGGGATGAGATGCCTACTCCACGAGCGCGATTGGCGTCATAAAGAAGTCGCCTTTGCCGTCGCTGTCGACAAGACCCTGCGCATAGAGCGCCTTTACAGCGGTTCGCACATGGGTCGTTCGGGCCCGGCCATGCATCTCGCCGAGAATGAGTTCAGGTGCGTCGACAAATCGTCGCGGTCCCTGTCGGAGAACTTTCGGAACACGGTCAAGGAGATACGGGACAACTTGCTCACCGATCGCATCATCGATCTTGCTCCGGTCGACCTCCGTGATCTCAAGGTCAAAGAGCGTCGGTCGCTCATCTAGCCTCAAGGCCGCCACATGGGCGTCTCGGTCATCGTTCTCGCAACGTGCGATCCAATCAACATGAGCACCTCCCGCCATGTCAATGAAGTCCCAGATCGCACGGTCATATTTCGAGAAGAGGCACAGCGAATAGATGGGCAGATGGCCGGGCCGCTGACGAACATCGACAGTTATCGTGCGGGTGTTGGATGCCTTTGCGACCTCACCTGCGAACTTGCGAGCGAGTCCTGCCGCGACCTCGAATGAGCTTTGCTCTTCCTTGTGTAAGAACTCTCGTCGCCAATCCTCACCGGCGAGCAGCTCGTCAATTTGGCTTGCTAGGTGGTCGACTCGGTCGCCCTCGGAAGCTTGCACAACTCGTTCGGCGAGTCGGGCGAGTGCAGAATCGCTGAAGTGGTATATGACGTCGATTGGCTGCTGACGGCTGCTTCGCTCCAAAATCTCGGCGAGTAGACCGGCGTCGATACCCAAGCTGAATGGATCAACGAAGATGAGCGTCGCATGTCCGGCTGCCTGCGTAATCACGTCGTGAGCATGTTCGCCGAACTGTCCTTCAATCACGGTTACGTTGCCCTTGTCAGCGAATTCATCACCTAGTGCCGTAGCATGATCTCGATCGGCCTCCACAAAAATACACTTTGCGATTCGCTCAAATGTGCTGGTTTGTTCGGCAGCTTGCGTGAAAAGCACCGGTGATGCAGCCTCCCCGTCCTCGTAGCGGCCAGGTCCCGCATAGCCGTCCACGTACGCAACACGACCGCCGGTTCTGCTACCCGCTTTGCCAGCAAAGTAGACGGCGTATCGTCGAAGTAGACCGTGCTTTAGCACTGCAGCTGGCTTCTGAAACCTAAAGAACTCTTCGTTCGAGACCATTGGACAATCATCGCGCGCCGGTGTGACAACGCCAATGGAAGCCCACACTCTCAATACGATTTGGTAAGCCGGTTGCATTGCCACCAACTGACGGACAGCGTGGCCGTGCAGCCGTCCAGTTGAGGAAGGTGTTTCGACATCGGGCTCTGAGCTGCCTGCGACTTTTGCTAGGAGGTGTCGGTCCCAGGCTTACCTCGGCGTCACCGCCAAAGGGCTCGCTGAAACCGCAATGTCCAACCCGGCTCGAGCGTTGCTTCGAAAGCTGGCACGGCTGGAACGCACTCTTCGACAGCCGAGCCGTCGGCGTCCGTGCGTGGCCGAAATGAAGCTACCTGCACTCGACGCTATTGGCGCTGCCTGCCCGCGGTGTCCCATGGTTCCCAGTACGGGCCTTCTTCGCGTGCGAATTCCTCTGCGGCTTCTCTTATCCGTCGGTTCCAGGCGCCGCGCTTTCGAAGACCAGGCTCACCCAGCAGGCCAACCAGGGTGCGCGGGTACTTCCTCGGTTGTGCGATAAGGCGCCCAATCAGGAAGTCAACGACCTCGTCGTGAACCGCGAAGGCTTGTGAAATGTCGGCGCTCGAAACCTGTTCGCCGCTGTGCGTGACCTTGTTCCGCTTCAGATAGACGTGTTTCCAGTATCGACCGAGCACGCCTCTCTCAGACTCGATGGACCACCGGCCGCCAACAATGGTGGGCATATGTGTCGTTAGAAGACTCTTGAACGGCTCGGCCATTTCTGCCACGCGGCTGCTGACCTCAGTGGACGAAAGACCAAGGTCGACCCCCGTGGAGTGGACGACTCCGACGAACAAGCGCTCGATAGAGACCTGCAGACACATCAGCGCCTCTTCGTAGTCGCCTCGGTTGAAACGAGCGTCTTTGGCCCGCTCCAGCCACTCTCTCGACTTGACGTGGGTATGACCGAAGGAGGCTAGTTCCATATACATCGAGACCGAATCTTCCTCATCAGGCACCAGCCGTTCAGCCAAGGACTCGACGAATCTGTGATGCAAGATGAACAGGTTCCGTCCTAACTCTTCACCAGTTACTGGATCCTCCATCAGGGCGACGGCCACTGGGTCGAGCATCTCTTTGTTCACAGGTCGCACGGAACCCGAGCGTGAAGCGACAACCCGAATGGCCCGCAGCATCTGATTCAGACAGCTTAGACCGCGTTCGAAGCAGGCCGTTAGCAGTTCATCCTCGACCTGATCATGCGTCATGTACGCAAACGGCATGGCCATCTCGATCCACGTCTGTCGGGGAATGGCACCGCTGACCGCCCGAAACGCGGAGGAGTCCGCTTCCACGTCCGGACGCTCGCCAAGCACTTCGGCCAGTCCTTGGATGAAGCCGGCTCGTATCGCAGGCGGAGCGTTCTCATCGTTCAGGATCACTTCATGGATGGTGACGTGAACTACTGGATCGCCAGGAAATTGGTTGGCGTGACTTGGATCCGCAAAGCGCTGGGAACCGAACAGGTGCTCCCGCTCGGGATCAATCGGAAGCCAGAATGGCAGACGAAAGATGAACCTGACCACAGGAATGATGCTTTCGTCACTGCCAACTTTTTCGGCCATATCAAGACTCTATGACGAGCCCCGGGTTGGTTCATTCGAATTGTTCAGGCCCCGCAGCAGTGCCGTTCGCTGAATTCGGAAGCGACGGGTAGATGTTCCTCAACCCGCGGAAAGGTCGAGCTGAGGCAGCGACTCAACGATGCTAACGGTCCTCATGGACACGGTGACGACGCGCCCATCGAAGGCCCCCAACTCTTCGTCAAGCTGCAACCAGACCAGTCAGCCGAGGCGATCGTGCAGGCCTCCGATGTCCCGTTGGGCTGGGACCCAGCGCTCGAACTGTGGCGGGTGAGGCGATGCCACCTGGTCTCCCTCGTGGAGTGCCTCGATGAGCTCGGGTACGACCCACGAATCGCCAGCTATCACGAGAACCACCCGACATGGGCACGAGAGATGTTCGGGAGCATGGGAACGGCGCAGCTCAAGCGTGACGCTCACCTCGCTTTGCTGAATGAGCTTCGGGAAAGCAGCGAAGAAACGGAGCGTCTCGAGCACGTGCTCACCGAGGCGCTGGCGTTCGAACTCTTCGGCGACAAGTTCCTCTGAAACAGACGATTCAAAAATTTCTTGGCGCTTTCGTCGGAGTTGAGTGTCTT